>FWPV01000176.1_pt1:0-205000 | contig 225434 bp, 174 predicted proteins | sample 2228371 | NCBI WGS metagenome assembly FWPV01 (sample SAMEA103939776, study PRJEB20133) | metagenome
GTGCGAGCCGCAGCTACGGAGAATCCGGCGTATTTGCAACTAGAAGCCGCAGCGACGGCGCTCTCCCCCTCTCCCAGCATTGGGAGAGGGGGCAGGGGGTGAGGGTCCACCTCGATCCACCGAGAGCGTGCGGCTGCGAGCCGCATAAAACGTCTGCACAAATTCAACGGAACACGCAACAACGCCGTCGATTCCACTCGTTGGCGGGGAACTGTCATCACCGCTTCGTGGGCATGCCGAAGGCGGCTTTTGTCCCAGGCAACAACAGATAGATCAAAATGACGCCGTTGATGAGGATCGACGGCAACATCTCCTGGAGACTGCTTTCGCCGAAGAGCGATAGAAGCGCAAGGATTAAGTTCAACGTCGAAATGATCGCCAGAAAAGTCCATCCTTGTGGGTCTAAATTCCACAACATACGGAAAACCCAAAGGTAGATCAAAAACATGATGGCCCACAGCGCCGCCCCCAACACGCCGAAAGCGAAAAAGCGCACGCTTCCGCCGAACAACCCTACGGTGGAGACGGTGAACAATTGAAACGCATAATACGCGGCCACCAACGCTCCCAGCAACGCCAGAATCGCCAGGATGGTGATGCCAATGGGACGACTCTTCGCCATAAATCCTCCTTTTTCGTGTTTCAAGATGGAAATATCGAGACGAAATGAAAGCGAAGGGAAACAAACCGATCTGCGCTGGCGCTTCCTTTCAAATCATAGCACTTTTTTTTGCCGTTCTGCAAGAGGGTTTCAACAACGGGGCGGAGCGTAGATCGATCTCGGCGATTGTCAGGCGTCGCCTGTCCCGTTACAATAATAAACGTGAACGCCGCAAGAACTGAAGCTATCGAACTCTGGAGGCAGGCAGGCTTCCTACAATCCGCTCCCCTCGAAGCTGTGTGCGCGCTCGCCGAAGTTGCAACGCCTCACTCCTATCTGCGCAACGAGGTGATCTTTCTGGAAGGGGAGCCGACGGCAGGCCTCTTTCTGGTGGAAGCAGGGATCGTCAAGATTTGTCGTTACTCGAAGGAAGGGCGCGAGCACATTCTGCATTTCATGCAGCGCGGCGACACCTTCAACGATGTCTCAGCGATGGATGGCGGAACGAACCCTGCCACTGCGGTGGCGCACACGGATGTCAGGCTCTGGCGCATCACGCGCGAGGATCTTCGCGCTATTGTGCTGAACCAACCGGCGCTGGCCTGGGCGATGATCGAGAATCTGGCCCATCGGGCGCGGCGGTTGGTGAACCAGGTGCAAGACCTGGCGATGCGCAACGTGCGCAGCCGCCTTGCCAAACTATTACTGGAGCAGGCCAGAGCCGTCGAGCGTGGTGAATCGCCTCCGCCGTTGACCCAGGAAGAAATGGCGCACTATCTCGGCACGGTGCGCGAGGTGGTCGGGCGCACGTTGCGGGCGTTCATCGTCGAGGGGTTGATTGAAATGCAGCGACAGCAGATCGTCATCGTCGACCGCAAACGCCTCGAGGAAGAGGCCGAAATTTAACATCCGCTGGATCGCGTTGACACGTTTGACTGCGCGGGAGAAGAGCAATATGTTTGACCTGAACCGCTCTACACTGGAAAGACACAGCGTAGACATGCGCCAGTTCATCGACTGGCGACAGTCGGTCTTGCCTAACGGGCTGCGCGTCATCGACGGCTACAACAGCAGCGGCCTGACGTTGGCGCTGCTACCCGATCGCGGCCTGGACATCTGGCTGGCGGCCCACAACGGGCGCCCGTTGACCTGGATCAGCCTGGGGTCTCCCCATGCGGCGGACTTCGGCGCCGGCTGGCTGCGCCTCTTCAACGGCGGCGTGCTCGTCACTTGTGGGTTGCGCCATGTGGGCCCGCCGGAAAGCGACCAGCGCAGCGGCCAGTTCCGAGACCTGCATGGCGACTTCAGTTTGCTGCGGGCCTACAACGTGGCGGTGCACGGCGGCTGGCAAGCCGAACGCTACGTCGCCGAGGTGACGGGCGAGGTGGCCGAGGCTTCGCTCTTCGGCGAACAGCTCCATCTGACGCGCACAGTGCGTTTCAGCCTGGGAGAGCCGGCGGTCGAGATCATCGACGTCGTCGAAAATCGCTACGATGCGCCGACGCCTTTCATGTTGCTTCATCATTTCAACTTTGGCTATCCGCTCGTGCAGGAAGGCGTCCGTCTCCATGTGGCGCACGCCGCCGTGGTTCCGCGCGACATGCAGGCGGCGTCGGCGTTGCATGATTGGCCCAACTATCACGCCGCGGCGCCGCGTCATCTGGAGGAGGTCTTCTTCCACCAGGTTCTGCTCGATGAGAGCAAACAAGCGGCGGCGGTGCTGGCTTCGCAGACCTTCGGCCTGATGCTGGAGTGGGACGCCACGCATGAACCCTACCTTACACAGTGGAAGAACTTTCGCCAGGGAACCTACGTCTGCGGCGTGGAGCCGGGCAACTGTCTGCCGGAGGGTCAAAATCGGGCGCAGCGCCATGGCCGTCTCATTCATCTCGCCCCCGGTGAACGTCATCGATTCTGGAATCGCCTCACCGTGCTCGATGGCGCCGAAGCGGTGCAGCGAGCCTTGGAGCGCGTGGCGCTTTTACAACGACACGGCCAGCCGTCTTCCATTACGCTGGAAGATTACGCCACATGAAAGTTGCGTGGTGCGTATTTCGCGCCTTCTCAGCCGGCAATGCCTTCACCCGAGCCTCCTGGGACGCACTGCGGCTGTGATGATCAACGCAGTTGCATTGAACAAGAGGAGAACGGAGAAGGCTGCGTTCAGTTCATAGCGATCCGCCAGCGCGCCCAGCGTAAAGGGCGCAATCAGGATCGCCAATCCTGCGGCCGTTGAGACCCATCCGCTGGCGGCGTCGGCATGATCGGCGGCGATGGTTAACGCCATCGACAACCCCAGCGGGAAAAGCGCTCCGACGCCAAAGCCGACGACGCCCAACCCCATCACAGCGACCGGCGGCGTCCTCGCCAGCCAGAAGACCGGAAAACCGATCGCCACCACAACCAGCATCGCCAACAGCAAAGTGCGTGGAGATGCGTGCAACGTCCATCGGCTATTGGCGAAACGGCCAAGCAGAGCGCCAATGAAAAAGACGCTCACCAGCATGGCGGCGTCTGTCGCAGGCAGACCAACGACGCCGGTCAAAAAATCGGCGCTCCACGCCACCATGCACCACTCCATCGCCACGCTCATGATGAGCGCCAACCACACCGCCCAAAAAGAAGCCGGCAGCCGTTTCGCCGCAGCGCGTCGCTCGAACGAACTTGTCTGGGAGGGAATCGGAACGCCTCTGTTGAAAAGCGCAATCCAGCCAAGCGCCAGCACCGCCGTCAGCAACGCCCCGCGCCAGCCGACCGCCGTACGCGCCCACAGCCCGACCATCAGCGGTGAAAGCCCTGCGCAGAGCATCGCCAGCATGTTCGCTTCGGTCAGCGCCGTCGCCCGCAAGGCGCCATGATGGTCGGAAAGCGCCGCCTGAATCATGACCAAAAGCAGCGTGCCCAGGTAGCCCATCCCCAGCGCAGCGCTGAGGGTGACCGCAACATGGAGCCCGCTCATCAGGAGCAGAGCGCCAAACGCCATGCCAATGGCGCCGCCCCACAACAGCGTGCGCCGCCCCATCCGTTGCGCCAGCGGCGCAGCGCTCAAGCCGGCGGCGATCATGCCGCCGGCGAAGGCGCTCAGGTGCAGGCCGCCCTCCGCATAACCCAGGTGCAACTCGCTGCGCAAGAAGGGCATCAACGGCCCCAACGAGGCCTGCAAATAGGCGAAATAGCCGAGCAGCAGGTAGGCGAGCCAGGTGAAGCGGTCGCGTCGGAAGGCGCCCACGATGACCGCCTACGCAATGACCGACGCAATGGCGCGGCGCACGATCGCTTCGCCCGGGTCGTCGATGATGATGACGTCTCCCAGCGCCTGGGGAATGATGAAACGCAGCGTTTTGCCAACGCGTTTTTTATCCTGCGCCATGGCGGCGTAGATGGCGTCGACGCTGAAGCCGGAGACGCTCGTCGGCAGCCCCAGTCGCTCCAGCAAGTTGTGGATGCGCGCCGCCAGCGCAGGGTCGCATCTCCCCAGCTCGACGGCCATGTTGGCGGCCGCCGTCATGCCGACCGCCACCGCATCGCCGTGGCGCATCTGATACCGGCTGACCTGCTCGATAGCATGGCCGAAGGTGTGTCCGAGGTTGAGCGTGGCCCGCACCCCGCGCTCAAAGGGGTCCTGCTCGACGATGCGCACCTTGACGCGCACGGCGTCCGCCACCAGTTGCAACAGGTTGACCGGCCCCTCCTCCTCCAGCTGCACGAAGAGCTGCGGCGCGCCGATGATCCCGTGTTTGACCACCTCGGCCAGGCCGGCGCGGAATTCATCCGAAGGCAGCGTGGAGAGCGTCGCCACATCCATCAACACGGCGACCGGCTGCTTGAACGCACCGACGAGATTCTTGCCCTGCGGCAGGTCAACGCCCACCTTGCCGCCGACCGAGGCGTCCACCATCGCCAGCAGCGAGGTGGGCGCCTGCACAAAGGGAACGCCGCGTAGATAAGTGGCGGCTGCAAAGCCCGCCAAATCACCGATGACGCCGCCGCCGACGGCGATCACCGGGCTGTGGCGGTCCAGACCGGCTGCAACGAATTGATCATAGAGCAGCCGCACATTTTCCAGCGTCTTGTGCTGTTCGCCCTCGGGAACCAGGCAGATCGTCGGCTCGAAACCGGCGGCGCGCAGGCTGGCGCTCACCGTCTCGGCGTGCGGAAGAATCATCTCGTTGGTGACGACGGCCGCGACGCCGGGGCGCACACCCCGATTCAGGAGCAAGCGACCGGCGTGGGTGAGCACCCCTTCGCCGAGCAGCAGGTCGTAGTCGCCCGACGGCGAGCGCACAGGGATGCGATTCAACCCCGGCGCCTCCTGGTTGGCGAGCGCAGCGTCGAGCACGCGCTCGGCCACCTCTTCGGCGCTCAGCGAGGTCGTGTCCACCTGATAGGCGATGGCCCCGTAGGCGTAGCGACGCTGTTGAAGCAGAAGATGGATGCGTTGGCGGCGCTCGTCCGCTTCCCCGGGCAACAGCGGTCGATCGTTGGCGTCGGCCAGTCGCCGCAGAATTTCCTCTTCGGACGCATGAAGACAGACGACGGCGCCGCTGGCTTCGAGCGCGCGACGGTTCTCCGGGTTGACCAGCGCGCCGCCACCCGTGCTGATCACCAGGTTGCGCTGTTGCGCCAGCTCCCGACAAAGTTGCGCTTCCGCCGCGCGAAAGGCTTCTTCCCCATCCTCGGCGAAGATGGCGGGAATGGGCTTGCCGAACCGTTCGACCAGCACGTCGTCCATATCGACGAAGCGCCGTCCCAGGCGTTGACTCAGGATGCGCCCCACGGTGCTTTTGCCCACGCCCATGAAGCCGGTGAGGATGATGTTGCCGTCTGAAATTTCCGATGGATTCATACGGAAGACTCTTTCTGTTGAGGCGTTTTAAGCCGCTCAAGGACGGCGGCCACGCACTGCTCCAGCGGCTGCGCCGTGTCGAGCATCAGATGATGTTCAGGTTTGATCGGATACCGCCAGCAGCCATCGTAGCGACGCAACATCTCCTGCATGGCGGGCCAGCCGCTGATCTTGTGCGTCGAGTCGCCGGGCTGCCGTGCGTCGAGCCGCCGTCGCCATTCCGCTTCGTCGAGCACGGTCTCCACGATCAACAGACGCGCGCCGCGCTGCGCCGCAATTTCCTGGGCGCGTGCATACCCGTTGGGATAAGAAAGCGGCGAGACGGCGATTACGCTTAGCCCCAAACTAAGCTGCGTTTCGACGAGCCGCCACATGATTCGGTACGCGAGTTCATTGGCGTCGGGCATCTCTAAGACGTAGTCCTTGATGTCGTCCTTGTCGATGAGCGGAACCCGCAATCGCCGCGCAAGCGTTTCCGCCACGGCGCTCTTGCCGGTGGCCGGATGCCCTTTCATGGCGATCAGGGTCAGCGGAATGGAGATGGACGTGCTGTCGCCGAAAGGAGAGACGGAGGACATACGATCAAACGAACAGGCGAAAGTGGGCAGGGTCCACGTGCATGGCGGCGTGCATCAGCACGGCGTTCATCAGCTCGATCGCCACGCGCGACTCCAGGGTGACGCCGGCGCGCACGCCGACGCAGGGGTCGTGGCGCCCCTTCTGCAGGCGAAACTCGATCTCGCTGAGGTCCTTGCGCACGCTCTGCTGCGGCTTGACGATGGTGGAAGTGGGCTTGAAGCCGACGCGAAAGACGAGCGGCATGCCGGTCGTCACCCCGCCGATCAACCCGCCGTGGCTGTTGCGTTGATAGCCGGTGCTGCGGATCGGGTCGTTGTTTTCGCTGCCGCGGCGTTCGACGACGGCGAAACCGTCGCCGACTTCGACGCCCTGCACAGCGTTCAGACCACCGAGCGCGCCCATGATGCGCACCTTGAGGCTTTGATAGAGCGGGTCGCCGACCAGCGGCGGCGGATTGACGGCCACCACCTCCACTGCAGCGCCGAGCGAGTCGCCCTCGATGCGCGTGCGTTTGATCAGCTCGCCTGCCGCACGGGCAAAATCGGCGTCGATGGAGTGAATCTCCGCCGCCTCCATCGCCGCCTCCAGCTCGGCCAGCGGCTCGATGGGCACGCGCCCGCCGGCGCCGGCCAGGGACTCCACATGCGCGGCCAGGGTCTTTGCAGCGCGCAGCTCACCGACCTGGCAGATCGAGGAGAGGATGACGGCGCCGAAGCGTTCGGCCAGAAAGATGCGCGCGATCGAACCACCGATCACGTCGCTGATCGTGGAGCGGTAGCTGGAGCGCCCCCCTCCGCGCGGATCGACGAAGCCCTGGCTCTTTTTATACTTCACCAGATCCGTGTGGCCCGGGCGCACCTCGCCGGTCGGCCCGCTGAACTGGGCGTAATCGGCCGATTTCTTGGCGGTCGAAAGCACGACGGCGGCGATCGGCTCGCCGGTGGTGTAACCCTCAGCGTAGCCTGTCGTCGTCGAGCATTCTGCGCCGTAGGACACCGAGATCGTTGGCCCCGCGGTCAGGGCGTCGAGATTCTCTTGATAAAGGCCGGAAAGGAGCACCACAGTGTCATCCTCGCGGCGAGGCGTGCCGTGTCGATTGCTGCCCGGCCGGCGACGATCGAGATAGCGCTGGATGTCGGCCGCGCGCAGATACAATCCCGGCGGGCAGCCGAAGACGATCGTAGTGATCGCCGGCCCGTGCGATTCTCCGGCGCCGGCCACCGCGAAGAGCGGACCTCCAAGAATTTCCATAGTGGACAGATTATACCATATTCGATTATGGAGGAGCGCAGATGCGTCCACCGATCTGGAGATTTCGCGCAAACTCAAGCGCGTGGAGTTCTAACAAACAAGACGAAAAAAAGCGGCGCAGCAGCGCTTCTTTTGCACACGGCTGCGCCGCGATTTGAAGTTGTTGGCGGCTGGGTTTTACTCGACCAGCACCTCGACCGCCGTGAAAGTCAGCTGGTCGCCGATGGCGTCGACCAGCACATGATCGCCATCCTGAATCTTGCCCTGCAAGATCTCGAGCGCCAACGGATCGGCGATGCGATGCTGGATCACCCGTTTGAGCGGGCGGGCGCCAAAGGCGGGGTCGTAACCTTCGCTGACGATCAGCTCCTTGGCCGCGTCGGTCAGCTCGATCGTGATGCGGCGCTGGGCCAACAGTTTGCGCAGCCGTTCGAGCTGGATTTCGACGATCTCCTTCAGCTGCTCTCGTTTGAGCGCATGGAAGACCACGATCTCGTCGATGCGGTTGAGGAACTCCGGCCGGAAGTGGCTGCGCAGCACCTCGCGCACGCGGCGCTCGACCTCCTCATCCACCTCGGCGACGTCCAGAATGTACTGGCCGCCCAGGTTGCTGGTCATGATGATGATCGTGTTCTTGAAGTCGACCGTGCGCCCCTGGCTGTCGGTCAGGCGGCCGTCATCGAGCACTTGCAAGAGCACGTTGAAGACTTCCGGGTGCGCCTTCTCGATCTCGTCGAAGAGCACCACCGAATAGGGCCGTCGACGCACCGCTTCGGTCAGCTGACCGCCTTCGTCATAGCCGATGTAGCCGGGCGGCGCGCCGATGAGCCGCGCAACGGTGTGCCGCTCCTGATATTCGCTCATGTCAATGCGAATCAGCGCGCGCTCATCATCGAAAAGATACTCCGCCAGGCTGCGCGCCAGCTCCGTCTTGCCGGTGCCGGTGGGGCCCAGGAAGATGAAGCTGCCGATCGGGCGGTTCGGGTCTTGCAGGCCGGCGCGGCTGCGGCGAATGGCATTGGCTACGGCGCGCACCGCCTCATCCTGGCCGACGACGCGGCGATGGAGATATTCCTCCATGCGCAGCAACTTCTCGCGCTCGCTCTCCAACAGCTTTGCGACCGGGATGCCGGTCCACTTGCTGACGACCTCCGCGATCTCCTCGGCGTCGACTTCCTCCTTGAGCAACGCGCCCTGTTTTTGCAGCTCCTGCACGCGGGCATTGGCCTGGGCCAGCTCCGCCTCCAACTGGCGCATCTTGCCGTAACGCAGCTCGGCGGCTTTCTGCAGGTCGTAGGCGCGCTCGGCCTGCTCGATCTCGATGCGCACCTGATCGATCTGTTCTTTGATCGTCCGCACGCGCTGGATCGCTTCCTTCTCCGCCTGCCAGCGAGCCGTCAGCTGTGCACTCTTCTCGCGCAACTCGGCCAGCTCTTTCTCCAGCTCCTCCAAGCGCTGCCGGCTGGCCTCGTCCTTTTCCTTCTTCAGCGCCTCTCGCTCGATCTCCAGCTGCATGATCTGCCGGTCGATCTCGTCCAGCTCCTGCGGCTTGGAGTCGATCTGCATGCGCAGCCGGCTGGCGGCCTCGTCGATCAGGTCGATGGCCTTGTCGGGCAGGAAGCGGTCGGTGATGTAGCGGTGGCTCAACGTCGCCGCCGCAATCACGGCGCTGTCGGTGATGCGCACGCCATGATGCACCTCATAGCGCTCCTTCAAGCCGCGCAGGATGCTGATGGTGTCCTCGACGCTGGGCTCACTGACGAATACGGGCTGGAAGCGCCGCTCCAGCGCTGCGTCCTTCTCGATATGTTTGCGGTATTCGTCGAGCGTCGTTGCGCCGATGGCGTGCAGCTCGCCGCGCGCCAGCATCGGCTTGAGCATGTTGGCGGCGTCCATAGCGCCTTCGGCTGCGCCGGCGCCGACGAGCGTGTGAATCTCGTCGATAAACAGGATGATGCGGCCTTCGGATTTGACGATCTCCTGGAGCACCGCCTTGAGCCGCTCCTCGAATTCGCCGCGGTACTTCGCGCCCGCCAACAGCGCGCCCATGTCGAGCGCCACGACTTGCTTATCGCGCAACGTGCTGGGCACGTCGCCTTTGACGATGCGTTGCGCCAAACCTTCGACGATCGCCGTCTTGCCGACGCCTGGCTCGCCGATCAGCACCGGGTTGTTCTTGGTGCGCCGACTCAGAATCTGAATGACGCGGCGAATCTCCTCGTCGCGGCCGATCACCGGGTCAAGTTTGCCTTTGCGCGCTTCTTCGGTGAGGTCGCGGCCGTATTTCTTCAGCGCCTCGTACTGCGCCTCCGGGTTGTCGCTGGTGATGCGCTGATTGCCGCGCACCGCCGCCAGCGCCTGAATGACGGCGTTGTAATCAATGCCGAGTCGCTCCAGCAGCTGTTTCACTTTGTGCGTGCTGGAAAGCATCGCCAACAACAGATGCTCGGTGGAGGTGTACTCGTCCTTCATATTGTTGGCAAGCTGCTGCGCGTCGGTCAAAATGTCGGCGAGCGCCCGGCTGAAACCGACCTGCACCGATGCGCCCTGGGCGCGCGGCAACGCGGCCAGAGCCTGCTGCAGCAGACGATCTAGGCTCTCTGTATCGACGCCGATGCGCGCCAACAAGGACGGCACCACGCCGCCTTCCTGATGAACCAACGTATATAAGAGATGTTCAGGCTCGACCGTGGCGGCCCGGCTCTGTTCGGCCAGACTCTGCGCCTCTAAGACGGCAGCCTGCGCTTTCTGGGTGAATTTATCAAATCGCATGATTGATCCCTCCTGAACGGACGTTTATTGTCCCTGAATATTTTCTGACATTTACTATGGTTCCAGTGTAGCAGTTTGGTATTTGAATTACATTGGAGAAATGTAAACGTTGTATATCCGTTGGGAATTACGCAGATTCTTGGGGTCACCGAGGAGCTGCGGCTGCGAGCCGCAGCTCCCCCTCTCCCAGCATTGGGAGAGGGGGTCGGGGGGTGAGGGCCCGCCTCGCCCCGCCGAGAGCCTGCGCTTCGGCGATTTTCCCACGGCTTTTGGGCCCGCCAAGGACCTGCGGCTGCGAGCCGCAGCTACGAAGTCCTTGTCTCCCCCTCTCCCAACATTGGGAGAGGGGGCAGGGGGTGAGGGCCCGCCGAGAACGCGCCGCCATCTATTTCGGGCGCAACCGCTGAGGCTGGATCGGAGAGGGGTGAAGAGTGAAATGCAAGCTCTCTTGTTACGCAGCCGTTTTTGTAGATTTGGCTGCGCGCTTGCGCGCGGTTTTGGGCTTCGTCTGTTTCTCGGCGATCCAGGCGAGCGCCTGCTCCAGCGTCACGTCGGTCGGCTGCATCTCTTTGGGGATGGTGATGTTGACTTTTTTCCAGCTCACGTAGGGGCCATAGCGTCCCTCGAGCACCTGCACGGCGCCGCCTTCCGGATGCTCACCCAGCTCTTTGAGTACAGTCTTGCCCGCCCCGCGTCCTTTGCCGCCGTTGGCCTTGGTCGCCAACAGCTCCAGCGCGCGATCGAGGTCGATATCCAGCACCGAATCGGGTGGACGCAGGTTGACGTAGACGCCGTCGTGCACAACATAGGGGCCAAAGCGCCCGACGCCCGCCTGCACGGGCTTGCCCGTCTCCGGGTGCTCGCCCAGCGTGCGCGGGAGGCTGAGCAAGGCCAGCGCCGTCTCGATGGTTAACTCCTCCGGAGTCATGCCCTTGAGCAAGCTGGCGCGCTTTGGTTTGGTTTTGCTGTTGGGATCGTCTTCGCCGAGCTGCACATAAGGGCCATACGGGCCGGTCTTGAGCAGCACGGGAAGGCCGCTCTCGGGATCGACGCCCAACACCTGAGGGCCTTCCACCTTCTTGTTGAGAAGCTCCTCAACCAGCTCGTCGGTGAGATCGGCGGGCGGCAGCGTCGGCGGCAGGCCAGCGGTGCGTCGCTCCCCGTTGTCCTCGCGCACGACGAAAGGGCCGTATTGTCCGATGCGCACTTCGGCGTGGAGATCTTCGAGCGCCACGGTGCTTGCCTCGCGCGGATCGATGGCCGCCTCCCGGCTCTTGACCTGATGCTCCAGCCCGCTTTCGCCGAGATAAAACTCGCGCAGATAGGCCAGATGATCGGCTGCGCCCGTCGCAATGTCGTCAAGCCGCTGCTCCATGTTGGCGGTGAATTTGAGGTCCACCAGCTCCTGGAAGTGCTTTTCGAGCAGCGCGGTCACAGCAAAGGCGGTGAAAGTCGGCACCAGCTCCTTGCGCTGCTTGAAGGCGTAACCGCGCTGCAGAATGGTGTCGATGATCGTGGCGTAGGTGCTGGGGCGACCGATGCCCTCCGCCTCCAGGGCTTTGACCAGCGTCGCTTCAGTGTAGCGCGGCGGGGGCTGCGTCTCGTGGCCAATAGCCTCCAGATCGCGACAGTCGACGACTTCCCCCACACTCAAGGCGGGCAACGGCTGCTCCTGACTTTCTAGTGCAGCGTCGGGATCGTCCGAGCCTTCGACGTAGGCGCGAAAGAAGCCCGGGAAGAGAATTGTGCGGCCGCTGGCGCGAAAGAGGGCGTCGTCTACGGCAACCGTCACCGTGCGCAGCTTCAGGCGCGCGTTCGCCATCTGAGAAGCGATCGTGCGCTTCCAAATCAGCTCATAGAGCGCCTTCTCGCGGCCTTCGAGCGGGAGGCTGTCTGGCGGGATCATCTGGTCGCCGGCCGGGCGAATCGCCTCGTGCGCCTCCTGGGCGTTGGCGGTCTTCGTCTGATAGCGACGCGGGGAAGGGCTGAGATATTCTTCGCCGTACATCTCGCGAATGCGCCGCCGCGCGGCGTGGATCGCCTCATCGCTGAGGTGGACCGAGTCGGTGCGCATGTAGGTGATATAGCCGTTTTCGTAGAGATTCTGCGCAATGCGCATCGTCTCTCGCGCACTCAAGCCGAGCTTGCGGTTGGCCTCCTGTTGCAGGGTGCTGGTGGTGAAGGGCGCGTAGGGCGCGCGCGTGGCGTCCTTTTCCTCCACCTCGACCACCGTCCACTCGCCGTTGAGCAAGCGCGTGCGCAGCGCCTCGGCCTCCTGCTGGTTGAGCAGGAGCACATCTTTGCCGGCTGCGATCTGACCGGTGTGTTCGTCGAAGTCGCGACCTGTGGCGATCCGCTTGCCGCCCGCTGAAACCAGCGTCGCCTCGAAGCGATGGCCGGGCTGGTCAGGCCGCTTGTTGAGCAAAGCGCGCAGGTCCCAATAGCGACCCGGGACGAAGGCGCGGCGATCGCGCTCGCGCTGCACCAGCAGGCGCACCGCCACGCTCTGCACGCGGCCGGCGGAAAGCCTCGGCGCAATTTTGCGCCAGAGCAGCGGCGACACCGTGTAGCCGACCAATCGATCCAGGATGCGGCGCGTCTCCTGGGCGTGCACCAGGTCCAGGTCCAGATCGCGCGTCTCGCGCAGCGCCTGTTCGATCGCCTCGCGCGTGATCTCGTGGAAAACCATGCGCCGCACCGGCTGTTTGGGCTTCAGCACCTCGCGCAGGTGCCAACCGATGCTCTCCCCTTCGCGGTCCTCGTCGGTGGCCAGGATCAACTCTTCGGCGTCCTTGAGCGCAGCCTTCAATTCGGCGACGACCTTGCGTTTGCTCTCCGGGATGACATAGAGCGGCTCGAAGTCCGCCTCTACGTTGACGCCGAGGCGAGCCCAGGGTTTATTTTTTTCCTTTTCAGGAATCTCCGCCGCCGACGCCGGCAGATCGCGCACGTGCCCCATGCTGGCCTTCACCAGATACTCCTTGGGCAAAAACTTCCCGATCGTTTTGGCCTTGGTCGGCGATTCGACAATAACGAGTTTTTTTCCCATGCTTCACGCACCACTGCGGACGCACGCATCCGTCCCAAAATCTTGCAACAAGAAGTCGGCGACGCGGTCGCCGACTTGAGAAACGCAGCCAGTGTAGCATAGCGTTCCCACAAACAAAAATCAGCGCCTTTGCAACGGCGCAAGAGGCGCGGGTGAACTCCTGACAAATTCAGCCGACTGCGAACCTCTTAAAGCTTGTTATGCACTTTGAGTCATGAAAGTAATAAAGCGTTGCGCCATCAGAATCGCAAAGGCCACGAAATGCAATCCCGCCGATGTTTCGCTCAGACGCTCATAATCTCAGGCCAGTCGCCGGAAGCGAGCCATCCAGGCAAAGCTGCGTTCGACGAACCAGCGCCGAAGCAGCAAGATAAAACCCCGCTTGACGGTGGGAAGTTTGACGACTTCGAGACGAATTCCGTGTTGCGCTGCATCTTCTGCAGCCTGTTTCCCTGTATAGCCTTGGTCACCAAAGACGACCTTGATGGCGTCTCCCGTGGCGGCTCGCACCTGCTCCGCTGGTTCTGCGACTTGCGCCCGCTCCTGTTCGTTGGCAGGCGTGACCGGCACGCCAACAACTGCCCCAACGTATCCACCACCAGATGCACTTTGGACCTTTTATGCCTCTTGCGTCTGTCATATCCGGCGCGAGCGCCACTCTCCGGCGTCGACTGCAGCGTGCGCCCATTGAAGATCGCTGCGCTGGGCTGTGAGGTCCGTGCCTCGATTTCTCGCAACAACATAAGCAAATCATGGACGATCTGCTCAAAGACCCCGGCCGCCAGCTATCGCTGCGTCTGCTGGTGAACTATGCGCCACGACGGGTCGTTGGGCATGAATCGACGAGCTTCATGTCGTCCATTGGCGCCAGAACGCCCTATAACCTTTTCTTATACAACCCGATGTTTTAGCGCCCGCCCCTGCAACAACGCCAGGATGTTGTCGTAATCCTGAGAGCGACTGTGGCCGCCCGCAGTGAAGCCGCCCGCAGCGATATGGGGCGTGAGGATCAGGTTGAGCATTGGGTCCCGCACGGCCTGCACAAGCGGGTCTTCGGGGCGCAGCGGCTCGTAGGTGTACGTGTCCAGCGCCGCGCCCGCAAGATGGCCGGAGCGCAAGGCGTCGAGCAGCGCCGCTTCATCGACCGTGGCGCCAGACCCGCAGTGCACGAAGAGGCTGCCCGGCTTCATGCGGGCGAAGTAGGCGGCGTCGATCGGCTCTTTCGGCCCCTGATAGGGCAACAGCGAGCAGACGATGTCGCTGCGCTCGGCGATGGCTTCAGGGGAGGCGTACTCCAATCCCATTTGCTCCTCTACAGGTGCGGGCAGGCGCGTGCGTTTGTGGTAGAGCACTGTGCAGTGGAAACCGCGCAGTTGCTCCACCAGCTCCCACCCGATCTCGCCGAAGCCGAGGATGCCCACCGTGGCGCCGCTCAACTTGCCGATGCCGGTGCGCTTCGACCAGTTGTAGGCGAAGGTGTCTTCGTCTCCGCGCTTCGTCTCGACGCCGTAGTCGGCGGCTTCGGCGGTGATGTGCATGGCCTCGCGCAGCCGCTTGAGCAGCCCCAGCATCTGCAGCATCATGTGCTCCGCCACCATCACGCAGCCCTCGATCGGCCAGCAGCAAACGGGCACGCCCGCTCTGCGCGCAGCCTCGAGGTCGATGTCCCACACCTGGCGGCCCAGACGCTGGATCAGGCGCAACTTGGGCGCAGCTGCGATCATTTCGGCGTCGATGACGCCGGCGCGCTCGGTGATCAGAAACTCGACGTCGGCCAGCAGGGAGAGAATCTCCTCGCGGCCGGCCCCGCGGCGCATGACGAGCTCCAGTTCAGGCGGCGCGCCTTCCATCGCCCACTTTTGATGTTGCAACCCGCGCTGCGTGAGAAACAAGGTCTTGTGTTTGGTCATAACGAATAGGCCTCGGCGAACGCATCCACTACGGGCTTGATGTCGTCCATCATCGGGTAGAGGATCGGGCAGGTGACGCCGGCGTCGATATACTCCTGCACTTTGGCTACGCACTCGTCGCTGGTGCCCACGGCCATCAGGCTGCGCACCACGTCGTCTGGGATCACTTTGGCGGCGGCCAGATATTCCGCTTCGGTGGCCGGCCAGCCCATGACCGACTGCACGCGCTGAATCAAATCTTCGGGCACGCCGCTCGCTTTCATGATGTGCGGCTCGGTGGCGAGGTAATAGGCGACCAGCTTTTTACCCTCGAACATGGCGGCGGCAGGGTCTTCGTCGCTGAGCGAACACACCAGCAGCTCCGGGCGATCGACCTGGTCGAGCGTCTTGCCTGCCTTGGCTGCACCCTGCTCCACCAACGCCACGGCGCGTCGAATGTAGTCGACCGAGACGACGTAGTTGAGCACCACGCCGTCGCAGATCTCGCCTGCAAGCTCCAGCATCTTATCACCCGTGGCGCCGATGTAGATCGGAATGTCGCGCGGGCGCAGGTCGCCGAAGACGACGTCCAGCTTGACGCGATCGAGTTTGACGAACTCTCCTTCGTAGGTCACTTCCTCCATCGTGAAGAGCTGACGACACGCTTCCACGTACTCGCGCATGGCTTTCAGCGGTTTGGTGCGGTTGACGCCGACGCGACTGGCGATCGGCTCCCACCATGCGCCCAGGCCGAGCATCACGCGCGACGGCGCGTCTGGATCGCCGCTGACCTGTTTGCCCAGCTCCCACATGGTGCTCCACGTGGCGGCGATCACGGCGGCGTTGCGCGTCCAGATCGGCAGCACGCCGGAGCCGACGCGCAGCCGCTTCGTGCGCGTCAGAAAGGCCGACATCATAACGACGCAGTCGCGCGCCAACCGGGTGTCCGCCTGCCAGATCTCGCTGAAGCCGCGTGACTCGGCGTACTCCGCCATCTCCAGCTCATAGGCCAGCGGGTGCTTATCTTGCATGTAGAGAGCGAAGCGTGGTTTTGTGGGCATCTTTCGCCTCCGTTGTCATGAATGATGAATGGGTTTGCTCCAAAAATCGGGCGAATTTCCGTGCAGCGATTCGGCGGCAACCCACCTGATCTGCGTCATCGGTGTTCTATTTTGTCGGCAGCCACCCGCCGTTGGCCGTATAGCCTCCATCGACGGCCAGCACCTGTCCGGTGATAAAGCGCGCCTGATCGGATACGAGAAAGACGACGGCGTCGGCGATCTCCGCCGGCTCGGCGAAGCGCCCCAGTGGGATACGGGCGACAATGGCGTCATGCTCCAACTTACCCTCTTGGATCGCCTGTTTCAGACGGGCGGTTGCCGTGTGACTCGGCGCCACTGCGTTGACGCGAATGCGATGCTCGGCCCATTCCAGAGCCAGGGAGCGAGTCAGGCTATTCAAGGCTGCTTTCGAGGCGGCGTAGGCCGCCCGCCCATGTGCGCTGTGCGTAGCAGTGATGCTGCTGATGTTAACGACAACGCCTTCCTCGCCTCGGGCAATCGCCTGGCGAGCGAAGGCTCTTGCACACAGAAAAGCGCCGAAAAGGCCCACGCAAAAAGTCCGTTCCCAGTCCTGCAGCGTCAGATCGAGCGCCGGTTTGATAGAGACGACCGCTGCACAGTTAACAAGGATGTCAACGCCGCCGTGAGTTCCGACCATTCGCTCAAACAGCTCTTCACACTGCGCCTCGTCGGCGACATCGAGCGCCGCGGCGGAGACTGCACCTGAAGAAGCGTGTGCAATGGCGGCGGCTGTCTCTTGTGCGGCGAGACCGTTCACATCGGCGACGACCACGGTGGCGCCGGCGCGGGCCAGAGCCTCTGCACAGGCGGCGCCGATGCCCTGCGCTGCGCCGGTGACAACGGCGACCTTGCCGGTCAACATATCATCCCTCGTAGATCTCCAACGCTTCGCTTGTCACCTCGAGCTGAACGTCGGACATCCTGGCATCCAGCTCCCGGTTCAACTCTTCTGGGAAGCTCTTCCACTGCGCCAGCGATTCCCAGCGCACGATAATGACCACTTCATCGGGGTGATCGATGCTCGGCCAGACTTCCTTGGAAATGAAGCCGTCGTGGGCGGCCAGGGCGGGCGTCCAGATTTCGGCGTCGCGCGCCAGCCATTCCTTGCGACGACCAGGCGCACATTTGACGCGCAGCAGTTCAATGACAGGCATCGTCTCTCTCCCTACAAATGCTCAGAAATCGCCTTGTCCAAATCTTCCAGAAAGCCTCCTGGAAGATAACATGCTGAGCCTGAAGGCCGGTGAAACGGGCGCCGATTTAGACCCCAAGAGATCGGGATCAAAAAAATTTAGTGGGAAAACAGTTGTCCGCCATCAATAAAGTACACATGGCCCGTTAGATAGTCGTGTTCGATCAGCATCGCGATCACGCGCGAGACGTCCTCCGGCTGTCCGAGGCGCTTGACCAGCGTGCGCGCTCGCGCCTCTTCAATCTGCTCCGGCGTGAAGTCGGGCGGCAGCAAGACCGGACCGGGCGCCACGGCGTTGACCCGGATCGTCGGCCCCAGTTCTCGCGCAGCGTAACGGGTCAATTGCACCACCCCTGCCTTGGCGATGGCGTGATGCCCCAGCGTCGGCCACACCTCATAGACCGAGAGATCGGCCACGTTGATCACGACCCCGCGCCCCTGTTTGAGCATGAAGGGCGCAACGGCTTGGGTGCAAAAAAAGGCGGCCTTGCACGTCACATCGTTGCAAAGGTCGTACTCCGCCTCCGTCACTTCGAGGAAAGGACGCATCAGCCAGGGCGAGGCGTTGTTGATCAACACGTCAATGCGTCCAAACGCCTCGGCGGTCTGCGCCACCCAACGGCGCATGGCGTCGAGGTTGCGAACGTCCAGCGCAGTTGCAATGCAACGCACGCCCAACGCCTCGATTTCTCGCTGTGTTTCTGGACCGGGTTCATGGGGAAGATAGCTGAAGGCGATATGGGCGCCTCTCTGCGCCAGATAAAGGCCGTGAGCGCGTCCCAGTCGAATTGCGCCGCCCGTAATCAGCACGACCGAATTTTTAATCTCCATTGCGCTGCGTTCCTTTTTTAACTTTCCTTAGAAGGGAAGCCGAAGTCCTGCGGCTCTCAGCCGCAGCGACAGTGAAATCCAGATGCATTTTCGTAGGCGCAGCTCGCAGCTGCGCTTGCTCGTTTTTCCACGGCGCTTCGGCCCGCCGAAGTCCTGCGGCTGCGAGCCGCAGCTACGACGTCCCCTCCTCCCCCTCTCCCAGCCTTGGGAGAGAGGGCCAGGGGGTGAGGGCCCGCCGAAGTCCTGCGGCTGCGAGCCGCAGCTACAACGTCTTCTCCTCCCCCTCTCCCGGCCTTGAGAGAGGGGGCAGGGGGTGAGGGCCCGCGAAGACCTGCAGCTACGAGCCGCAGCTACGACGTCCCCTCCTCCCCCCTCTCCCAGCCTTGGGAGAGGGGGCCAGGGGGTGAGGGCCCGCCAAAGACCTGCGGCTGCGAGCCGCAGCTACTGCGAAAACGAATCACCGGATATGATACCTGGAAGGAAACAATTCCTGAAACGTTGAATTTGCGATGCGCATTTGACGCTTCCTCTGAGCTTCCTTCCACAGAAGGGATGTGGTAAAGTGAAAGCAATCTGCAAACTGGAGATCGGGGATGCGCTTTCCTGCGGCGCAAAGAGCAATCGAATTCCATCCTGTTGGCTGAAGACGAAGGATCGCAGTTTATGGGACTCAACATTTTGGTGGGGGTGGCCTGGCCCTACGTCAACGGTGAAAAGCACATCGGCCAGATCGCCGGCGCATATTTGCCGCCGGACATCTTCGCGCGCTATCAGCGCATGATCGGCAACGACGTGTTGATGGTGAGCGGCTCAGACACGCACGGCACGCCGATCATGCTCAAAGCAGAGGCCGAAGGCGTCCCCTACACCGAAATCGTCGAAAAGTATCATCGCCTTTTCATCGACGGCTGCCTGGCGATGGGGTTGACTTTTGATCTGTACACACACACCGACACTGCCAATCACTGGGACGTCACCCACCAGATGTTCCTGCGTCACTGGGAGACCGGCTTTATCTACAAGGACATGCAGCGCCAGTGGTATGACCCGGTGGCCAAAAAGTTTCTGGCAGACCGTTACGTTGAAGGCGAATGCCCCTATTGCGGCTATCCGGACGCGCGCGGAGATCAGTGCGACAACTGCGGCCGCATCTACGACGCGCTTGAGCTCAAAAACCCGCGCTCTAAAATCAGTGGCGCCACAATGTTGGAGATTCGCGAGACCGAGCACTTCTTTCTCGACCTGGCCAAGATGAACGAGCCGCTGCTCGCATGGATTTCCCACGACAAGGAGCACTGGCGCCCGAATGTGCTCAATTTTACGCGCGGGCTGCTGGAGCGTCGCGACCTGCGCGGCCGCGCCATCACGCGTGATCTCGACTGGGGAATCACCATCCCCATCGGCGATTATCCGGACAAGCGCATCTACGTCTGGTATGAAGCCGTCATCGGCTACCTCAGCGCAGCCATTGAATGGGCGAAGTTAAGCGGCGACTCTGAAGCCTGGCGTCGGTGGTGGGACGCCGACGTCAACCCCGGCGCGCGCATCTACAACTTCATCGGCAAGGACAATATTCCGTTCCACACCATCATCTGGCCCGGCATGTTGATCGGCTACAACCACGGCCCGACGCATCTCAATCTGCCCTACGACGTGCCGGCCAACGAGTATCTCAACCTGGGCGGCGGCAAATTCAGCACCAGCCGCGGCAACGTGATCGGCTGGAACACGGTGCTGGCGCAATTTCAACCCGACGCCTGGCGCTATGTGCTCACAGCGCTGGCGCCGGAGACCGCCGACGTCGAGTTCACATGGCAGGATTTCATGGACCGCGTCAACAACGAGCTGGTCGCCAACTGGGGCAACCTGGTCAACCGCACGCTAGGCTTCGCCTACAAACGCTTCGAGGGAAGAGTGCCGACGCCTGCAGCGCTGACCGAAGAGGACGAGGCGTTCCTGGCCGAAATTCGCGCCGGCTTCGACAGCGTCGGCTCGCTCTATCAGGCTGTGCGGCTCAAGGCCGCTTTGCAAGAGGCGCGACGCCTCAGCCAACGCGCCAACCAGTACCTCAACGACACTGCGCCCTGGAAGACCATCAACGAGTCGCCGGAACGCGCGGCCACGGCCATCTACGTGACGCTGCAGGCCATCGACTGGCTCAAGCTGCTCTGGGCGCCGATCCTGCCGCACGGCAGCGAGGAATTGCATCAGATGCTCGGCTATGAACAGCCGCTCTTCGGTCGTCAATACACCGAAACCGTCGAGGATGCGCGAGGAAGTCACCTCGTCCTGCGCTATGACCATACAGGAGCAAGCGGCGTCTGGCAGGCGAACGTGCTGCCGCCGGGTCAGTTGCTGCGCGAGCCCAAACCCCTTTTCGCCAAGCTGGATGAGGCGACGATGGCGGAGAAGTTGAGCAGCATCTGAGGCGCTGCGCAATGGCGTAAACGATCGATGGAAAAGACGATTGCGGGAGAAAAAACCATCGCCGGCTATCGCCCCATTTCGGCGAGCCTGGATCGCTACTACCTGCGCCGTCCCCGCTTCGCCCTGGCGTTGATTGTCGCCGGCTATCTGATCGCAGCGACGATCTTTGCCGTCGTCACGCCCGACTGGCAAAACCCAGACGAGCCGGCGCACTACAATAACATTGCGCATATCGCCGAAGGACGGGGATTGCCCGTGCTGCGCTACGGCGACTATGACCAGGATTATTTAAGCGCGCTGGTCAGCGGCCGATTTCCGCCGCATCTCTCCATCGCGCCGCTGCGCTACGAAGCCTATCAGCCGCCGCTCTATTATCTCGTAGCTGCACCCGTCTTTCTGCTGAGCGGGGGCGACCTGCTGATTTTGCGCCTGTTCAACGTGTTGCTGGGCGCGATCAGCCTGATCTTGCTCTACGCCTGCGTGGAGACGGTCTTCCCCACCAAGACGTTGCTGACGGTGGGCGCCGTGGCTTTCACCGCCTTTCTTCCCATGCACGTGGCGATGAGCGCGTCCGTCAACAACGATGGGCTGGCCGAGCTGCTCCTGCTGGCGGCGATGCTCACACTGCTGCGCTGGATGAAGCAGCGCTTTCATCAAGCCTCGAGGAGCGAAGTCGGAGTCTCGCCCACCGAATGGAAAACCCTGCTCCTGCTAGGCATATTGCTTGGGCTTGGCATGGCCACCAAGATCTACGCTTATCTCGCCATGCCATTGGTCGCAGGCATGGTGTTGTTCACCGTCTGGCTTTCCCCCTCTGTGCATCTGGACCAACCGAGCGCGCGTCCCACCAAACGCTCTTTTGTGCAAGGGCTGAAGGCGGCGCTCTGGGTGGCCGTCCCTGCGCTGTTGCTGGCGACGCCGCTGTGGATTCGCAACGCCGCGCTCTACGGGCCGACCGACCTGCTGGGGTTGCAGATGCATGACGCCGTCGTGGTCGGCCAGCCAACCACCGCCGAATGGATCGATCGCGAGGGGTTGCCGGCCTATATCGAACGCGGCCTTGACTTCACCTTCCGCAGTTTCTGGGGCGTCTTCGGTTGGATGGGCGTTTTTATGGACGCGCGCGTCTATATGCTGCTGCTCGTCTTCACCGGTGCTTTGATGTTGGGGCTGCTGTGGGCGCTGGTGCGTTTCATCTGCGGCCGACCGGAAGCCGACATGGATCGGTATCAATTCTGGGTGCTTGGCTTATTCGCCGTGATGATTGTAGCCGTGCTGGCCGGCTTTATCGGCTATAATCTCAAATTCGTGCAACATCAAGGGCGCTATCTTTTCTGGGGCTTGTTGCCGATCAGCACATTTGTCGCGCTGGCCTGGCGCGAGCTGATGCAGCCCCTGCAGGGCAAACTCACCGGCATGATGGCGTTGGTGCTTGCGGCGGCGCTGGCCATCGCCGACCTGCGCGTCGAGATGATGGATCGCTGGACGATGCTCGCCATCGGCCTCTTTGGGTTGATGCTGATGTTGCAACCTCTCTTGCTTTTTGGCTCCGTCGATGCCATCGTCATCGGCGCGCCCGTGTTTCTTCAGCGCATTCTGGAGCAGGAGCGCTGGCAGCCTGCACTGCGCATCGCACGAGTGCTGATCTGGGCGTCGCCCTTTCTGGCGCTCTTTCTGCTGAACCTGGTGATACCGTTTCGCTATATCCGCCCCCAACTGGGCGGTTGAGGGAGCTCGCACCATGCAACAGGTCTACACCCCACCTCCACGAACACAACCTTTCCGACGCACAGCGTTGGATATGGCTGCGCTCTTTGTGCTGCTGACCTTGCTTGCCGGCGTCACCGCAGCGGCGACGTGGGGGTTCTGGCACACCGGGCGCATTTACACCGGCGTCAGCGTAGCCGGCGTTTCGCTCGGCGGGTTGACGCGCAGCGAAGCCTATCAACGGCTCGGGGAAAGACTGCGCCCCTATCCTTTGCCGCCCATTGTGCTGGAGCATGAAGGGGAGCAACGGCCGCTTTCCGTTGCGCAGGTGCAGGCGCGCGCCGACCTGCTCGACGCCGTCAACCGCGCTTATCTTTATGGCCGCAGCGGCTCTCTGCTGAACGACGTCGTCGCCCAACTCCGCGCAGCCTTGTTGGGTGTGGTGATCGTCCCGCGCGTCGAGGTCGACGCAGAGGAACTGCGCGCTGCAGTCGCTGCGCTGGCGGCCGGCGTCGATCGTCCCGCCGTTGCAGAGCGCAGGCTGGGGGACGTCGTGATCCCGGCCCAAGCCGGCCGCAGCGTCGACGTCGAAGCCACGCTTCAGGGATTGCTGCAACAGCTTGCCGACGGCGCAGCAGGGACAGTGCGGGCGCCGCTAGTCGTGCATTCCATTGCAGCGCCCGCGCCTTCCGTCACCCCTTCGGCGCCGCTGAACAGCGACATAGAAATGCGCCCGCTGCTGCTGCGTTCGCAGGCCGACAATTTTGCCCTGGCGTTGACGCCCGCTGAATTGCGCAACATGTTGCGCTCCGTCGATCCGCCGGAGCTGGACGAAGCCAGCCTGCGTCGCTTCCTGGAGCCGATCGCCGCCCAAATTGAACGGCGGCCGCGCGACGCTCGCCTGCGCTTCAACCCGCAGACGGGCGCAGTCACCGTGCTCAGCCCCAGCTTTCCCGGTCGCGCGCTCGACGTGGAGGCCACCATTGCGGCGATCCGCTCGGCGATCGTCAGCGGCGCCGACGAAGCGTCGCTGGTGGTTAAAACGATCGAACCGGCCGTAGACATGAACCGCATCGCCGAAATGGGCATTCGCGAGCTGGTCGCAAGCGGACGCACCTACTTCGCAGGCAGCAGCGCCAGCCGCATCCGCAACATTGAAGTGGCCGCCAAGCAGTTCGAGGGGGTGGTGATTCCTCCCAACGGCATCTTCAGCTTCAATCAAATCGTGCGCGACGTCAGCTCCGCCAACGGCTTCGAGGACTCGCTCATCATCTGGGGCGACCGCACGGCGGTGGGCGTGGGCGGCGGCGTCTGTCAGGTGAGCACCACCGTCTTCCGCGCCGCCTATCAAGGCGGGTTTCCCATCGTCGAACGCTATAATCACGGCTACGTCGTCGACTGGTACGGCGAGCCAGGGCTGGACGCCACCATCTTCACGCCGACCGTCGATTTCCGCTTCCGCAATGACACCGGCGCTTACCTGTTGATCGAGCCTGTCGTGGACAGCGTCAACGGCGTCATCACCTTCAACTTCTACGGCACCAAACCCAACCGCACGGTGACGATCAGCAAGCCGGAGATCACCGACGTCATCAAACCCGGCCCGCCGGTCTACACCGTGGATGAAAGCCTGGCTCCTGGTCAGATGAAGCAGGTCGAATGGCAGAAGGACGGGATGACCGTGACGGTGACGCGCACGATCGTTGAGAACGGCACGACGCGCACCGACACGCTGCGCAGCAAGTATCAACCGTGGCGGGCAGTCTATCTCGTCGGCCCCGGCACGGTCACGCCCACGCCGGAGCCCACCTCTACGCCATGAACGAATCGGCGCGGAAGCGATGAAAGGCGCTGCTCAACCTATCAACGTCAGCAGAAATCCCAGCGCACCCGCCCACAGGACGTAATAGAGCATGCTCCTCAGCGTCAGGCGGATAATGGCGCCTTCCTGTCCCAGCAGGTTGACGACCGAGGCGGCCGCCACAACGTTGAGCACGCAGATCATGTTCCCCGCATTGGCGCCGATCATCTGCAGGGCAAGCACGATCCGCGCCGGCAGCCCAACCTGTTCGGCCACGCCGAATTGAAAAAGCGAGAACATCAGGTTGCTGAAGGTGGCGCTGCCGGAGATAAAGGACCCCAACGAACCCACCAACGGGGCGGCCAGCGGCCAGGCCTGCCCGAACGCCGCCACCATCAAGCTTGCCAGCTCGATCGGCATGCTCTCCAGCCCCGCCTCGTTCACGCCGGAGTTGATGAAAATGCGCACCATCGGCACGGCGGCGCCCAACGCCACTGCGCTGCCCGCCAACATGCGCGCCGAGCGATTGAACGCCTGCAGCGCCTGGCTGCGACTCATGGCGTGCAGAAAGACCGTCAGCGCCGCCGCCAGGACAAAGATCGTCCCCGGCAAATACAAAGGCGCAAACGAAGCGCTGATCTCCGTGCCGAGAATCTGAGACCAACCCACCTGGAAATGTTGCAGCCACGCCTTGAAGGGCAAACCGTTCAAGCGCGTGATGACCAGCAAGCCCGCCACGAGCAGGTAAGGGAGCCAGGCGCGGCGCAAGGTCAGACGGGCGCTGAAACTGGATTCGGCGTTGGCCGCGCCGAAGTCCCACGGCTCCTTGGGCAATAAAAATCCACGGCGGGCGGCGGGCGTCACGATCGCCAACCCGATCAGCCCTCCAAGCAGCGAGGGAAATTCCGGACCGAACAGCGCGGCCACCGTCAACGCCGGGATGGTGAAACTGAAGCCGGCGAAAAGGGCGAAAGGCCAGATGGACAACCCCTCGCGCCAGCTGCGATTGGCGCCAAAAAAGCGCGTCAAAAACGCCGCCAGGATCAGCGGAATGAAGGAGCCGACCAGGAGGTCGATCTGCACCGCCTGCACGGCGACGCTGCGCAGGAAACGTTCAAAGGGCTGCTGACCGAGATAGGCCGCCACAGCCGGAGCCAGGCTGCCGCCCACCTGCAAGCCCTCGCCGACGCCGATGATCACCGGCGTCCCTACTGCGCCAAAAGAGACCGGGCTGCTGTTGGCAATCAACGCCAACGCCACAGCCGCCAAGGGAGGAAATCCCAACGCCACCAGCAGCGGAGCGCACAAAGCCGCCGGCGTGCCAAAGCCTGCAGCTCCCTCGATGAATGCGCCAAAAAGCCAGGCGATGATGATCAATTGCACGCGACGATCGGCGCTGATGTACATGAAGCCGTTGCGAATGGCGTCGATGGCGCCGCTCTCGCGCAGTGTGTTGAGCAGCAAAATGGCGCCAAAGATGATCCAGAGGATCGAGGCGGCGATCATCAGCCCTTCCAGCGCAGCGGCCAACACCTGAACCCCGGGCACGCGCCAGAAGAGCATCGTCAGTGCGGCGGTCAAAGCCAGGCTAATCGGCATGGCGCGCACGGCGGGAAAACGAAAAAGCACGAGAAAGAGGAAGACTGACAGAATCGGCGTGAGGGCGGTCAACAGCGTCGCTGTGTTCATTGCCGCCATTATACCATTACCTCAAACGCAGAGAATGTGCTATGATCCACCCCGAAGCGTCACCCAATCCCAAACGAATGGGAGTTTGCGCAATGCTACAACCCAGGTCTTATCCGGCGTTCGTCGCCAAAGCGCTGGTGCTGGAAAATGAACCCTTTGAAGCCATGGTCGACGATGACAACCCGTGGATGGAAGGATTTGTCCTCGTCACAACGGTGAGCCTGCTGGCGGGGGTTGCAGCGGCGATCGGTGGCTTTCTGACCGCTTTGACCTTGCCTGCGCCGGAAAGTCTGTACATCACCCTCCTCCAGGGCGGGCGACAGCTTGCAGCTACGGCTGCGCTTTCGCCGGCCGAAGTGGAGCGCCTCGTCTCCGAAATCTGGACGATCGTTGCGCTTTTCACCGGCTATGCGGGCGGGTGGAGCCATCTGCTCCCGGTCTTGAGCCTTCCGGGCCTTGCGGTCGTCTGGTGGCTGTTCTTCAGCGTGCTCGCATTTGGGGTGGGGCGCGCCATGGGAAGCCGCGCTTCGCTCAACGCTACATTCGGCGCGGCGGCGCTGATCGTCGCTCCTCTGATTTTTTTCATTTTCAACATCGCGCCTTTCGCCGGTCCCAACCTGGCGCTGATCGGGGTCTGGAGCCTGCTGATCGGCTACCGGGCCATCCAGGTCTCGCAGGAGCTGGAATGGCGTCAGGCGGCCATCGCGACGTTGATCGTCTACGCAGCCGGCTTCTTGTTGGTGGCGGCGCTTGTCGCAGCGTTCGGCATTGGATATGCAGCAGGAGGGCTCCGATGAGTTCACAAACCCATGTCGTCTTGCCCAATCGCACCGACCGCGAGGAGTGGCTGCAACGTCAGCACTGGCTGCCTGATTGGCAGCAGATGTGGGACGCCGCTTTTCTGCGCCTGAGCGACGCCTTCGATCCATATGAGCGCGGTGAAATTACGGTTTCAATGCGCCAGGGAATCGGCATGATCTTTGTGTTGGGGCTGGCGGCCGGCCTGTTGCCCTTCCTCGGCAATTTATGGGTGAGCCTGCGCGCAGGGACTGCAGCGCCGTTGGCCGCCGCCGCTCTCTCCTTGACCGAGCTGGCGAGCGTCTATGCCGGCGCTCCCGCTCTAAACGCCGCAGCCAATACAACCAGCCTGCTTGCCGGCGTCGAACCGCGCATGCCGGGGTTTTTGGCCGCTTTGCTCTCCAGCCTGGGGCTGTGGCTGAACACGCCGTTGGGCTGGCTGTCGAGCTGGATCGTCTACGGCGCGTTTGTGGCTGCATTGGCGCGACTTTTCGGCGCAACCAATCGCCTGCAAACTTTCTTCGCTGCAACCAGCTTCGCCGCCGCCCCGATGCTGCTCACCGGTCTGGCGCCAATCCCGCTGCTAGGGCCGCTCGCCGTCGTGGCGGCGTGGCTCTGGGCGGCGATCTTCTACTATCAGGCCGTGCGCTACGTCACCCGGCTCGATCCTGTGCGCACACTGCTTTGCATGGCGCTGCCGCCGGCGGTCGCCGCTTTGACGGCGACGTTATTCGCCCTGTTCGTGGCGCTGCTGTTGCTGATCGGCTAAGCAGAGGCGTGACCTGCGCAGGTTCGGCCTCCGGCCGGACGCTCCCCTGCAACCCGACAAGATCAATCCACCGACGCAACACGCACCACGCTCCATGCCCCGTGCTTCACAGCCTCACCGCACCAGCTCCCAGGCCAGATGCTGAATCTCCGGCAAGATCAGCTTTTCCATCGCCAGTTGCACGGCGTTGGGGGAGCCAGGGGTGCTGAAGACCACCTTGTCTCGATAGACGCCGGCGGTGGCGCGGCTCAACATGGCGGCCGCGCCGACCTGCTCGTAGCTCAACATGCGAAACAACTCCCCAAAGCCCGGCAGCGGCTTTTCGATCGCGCGGCTGATCACGTCGTAGGTGCGGTCGCGGCGACCGATGCCGGTGCCGCCGTTGAAGATGATCAGCCGCGCCGGACTCGCCGCCAGCTCCTCGAGCGCCTGCAGCACCTGCTCAGGCTCGTCCTTCACGATGCGATAGGCGACGACGACATGGCCGGCCGCCTCCGCCAGCGCACGGATGCGCTGCCCGCTCACGTCGGTCTCCGGCGTGCGCGTGTCGCTGACGGTGACGACTGCGATCGGAACGCTGCCCTGCGATTCCGCCTCTTTGCGATGCAACTCCGAACTCATCATCAGTAGACATCCTTGCGTGCGATCAAAATAGACGTTTGAGAATGGGGCGGTCGCCCGAAGCCCTCGCTCAACGTGATGCACGTCGCCTGGTTGTAAAAGAGGCCGCTGCGCGCCTGCACGCCCACCGTCACCTCCGGCGTCAGCTCGCCGAGGTCCTGCGCCACGGCGTCGGGAACCGCCAGGTAGTTGAGGCCGACGTCGCCGTTGCTGTGGAGCACGATCTGAAAAGTGACGGTGTACGGAGGCTCCACGCCCGCCGCCGACGCCACGTCTTCATATTGAATGACAAAGCGATCCGGCGCCGGCTGGAAGGCGCTGATCACCCCGCCCGACAGGTCGGGGTCGAGGTCCGCCCACCAGCCGAAAATAGCCTGTGCAGGCTGATCGAGCACCGGCAGACAGCGGTTCTGACTTGACTCGGCGACCGGCGCAAAGGCGCCGCCGGCAAACGCCAGGAAGCCGTCTTCGTACACATACGCCTGCGTGTAGGTCGCAGCGCTGTCAATGGCGCCCACGCCGGAAAGCGGAAAAGCGAACGGCAGCGGAACGGTCACATAGCCGCCGCTCTGGATCGACAACACGGTGGGAGCCCCGACGGGCTGCTCCCATTCAAACGCGCGGGGCGGCGTCTGTCCTCCACCCCCCGTCATCAGCGGAAGGTAGGTGCGATGCGTCACCCAGTCGCCGACGCTCACCGTCAACGACACCGCGTTCGATTGCACCGAGTTGTCGGCGTGCGTGAAGGTCAAATTCACGGCGCTGCTGTAGACGCCGGTGATCAGGTGCGTCGGCGAGATGGCGAAGGTGAGGTAGAGCGGCGCTCCGTAGGAGAGGCCGGACGCAAAGCTGCTCCCCGCCGCGTTGACCACCTTCAGCCACGGCGCCGATGCGATGACGCCGGAAACGTTCACCGGCGCCAACGAAGGCGAGTCGAGGATCACCGTCTGCGTGAAGGGCGGCGCGCCTGGCGGCAAGCTCGCGTCGATGCGCGGCGGCGAGATGCGCACATCGGCGGAGAGCAGGCGACGCACAGCCGCCTCGGCGTCGAGCAGGCCGGCGCCTGCTTCCACTTGCGACAGGCCGATGTCGCGCGCGGTCTGCTTCAAGATGGACTCGATGGCGTCGGCGGTCAGCGCAGGGCGGATCCCCTTGAGCAAAACAGCCGCTGCGCTGACGAGCGGCGCCGCCATGCTGGTGCCCGGCACCGTACAGTAATAGGCGCCGCCCTCACTCAACAGCACGCGGCCGGCTCCGGTGCATTTGCCCGGAACGCTGGCCGGCCAGGCGCTCAGCACGCTTCGGGTGAAGCTTCCCCCGCCAGCGGCGATGTCGAGCTGGGTGCCGACGGCGCTGTAGGAGGCGCGCGTGTTTTCCGGCGTCAGCGCAGCGACTGCAACCACATGGTTGAGGCGCGCCGGGTAGTAGACCGGGCCGCCGTTGCTGTTGCCCGCAGCGGCCACCAACAGGCTTCCTCTTGCGTAAGCGTAATCCACCGCCTGCTGAATCGCGTTGACGGTGGGCAGGGAGATGGCCCCGGTTGGAATCTCCAGACTCATGTTGATGACATGCGCCCCCCGATCGGCGGCGTCGCAAATGGCCCGGATTAAATTGGCGGTCGCACCGCCGCCGTTGCTGCCCAGCATCTTGAGCGGGTCGATCTCAACATTGGGCGCGCCGCCGGCAATGCCGACGCCGTTGTTGGCAATGGCGGCGATGACGCCGGCGACATGGGTGCCGTGGCCGAAGTCATCGATGGGAGCGGTGGTCGTCATGATGTAATTGAAGCCGGGCAAGAGACGCCCCGCCAGGTCGGGATGGTTGAAGTCCACGCCGCTGTCGATGACGGCGACGCGCACCTTTTGCAGCGGCAGGTTGCGCTCCTGCACAAGCTGCCAGGCGCGCGCAAAGCTGCTGCGCTGCAGCGGCCATTGATGGGACGCATAGAAGGTGTCGTTGAAGACGAACGGCCGCTCCGGCGTGGGCGGAGGCGGCGCAGGCGCGCCCGCCGCGCGCACGACCCAGTTGGGTTCGATCGAGGCGATGCCCGGCGCATCGGCCAACGCCTGAAACGCTGCCCCGGCGTCAGGGTCGTGCAGCCGCCACACCTGCAATGTCTGATTGGAGCCGCAGACGGTGACCTGGTCGATCAGCTCGCCGGCCAGCGCCAGTTGCGCCTGCGCCGCCGCCACTTCGCCGCTATCCGGCTCCAGGGCGACAATGTATTCTCCCGGCCACGCTTCTGGGAGAAGAGCACTTGGCTGCGGCTCAGGGCGATCCTGCGCATAGAGCGGCGAGGCGCCCGGCCCAAGCGCGACCAGCAACGCGGCGAACGCCAAAGCCCATAACCATCTACAACAAGGATGGATCGATTGCATGGATGCTTTGCTTCCTTTTGAAATGGGTTCACGTTGAAAGCTGTCGAAGCCTCTGCTTTCCTCTTCCAGGGAGCCTGAGAGCTTCCTGAAAGATTGCATGAAGCGCTCTCTCGATTTCAACATACAATTTGCGTTGAATCTTCCCCTTTTGCGAGTCATCCCTTGTCGTTGCTCGCAATCATATCACACTCCCGCCGGAGGCCGAACCTGCATAGGTCGCGCCTCCGACGGGACATGGTCGCCCGTCCGAGGGCGTCCGGCTACGACCGTGACATGGCGACTGGAAATCAGTAAGGGGTCAAGAGGGGAGGGAGGTGTGAATTTCCATCACAGGCAAAATGAGGGTGAACGTGGCGCCTTTGCCCGGCTCGCTCTCCACCTCGATCGAGCCGCCGAGGCTGCGAACGACGCGCTGGACGATCGCCAACCCCAGGCCGCTGCCGCTGCCCCGTTTGGTGGTGAAGAAGGGTTCAAAGATGCGTTGGCGCGTGGCCGCGTCCATTCCCTGGCCGGTGTCGCTCACTTTCACGTAAGCCTGCGGCTGACGATAGGCGCTTGGATCGGCGTCGCACCCTACGATCACTATAATCTCCCCGACGTTCTCGCCGATCGCCTGTTGGGCGTTGACGAGCAGATTCATGATCGCCTGATGCAATTGCGTCGGGTCGGCCTGCAGTTTAGCCCCTGTCATCTCGAGATGCACGCGCAACGCGATGTTCGGCGGAAGGGAAGAACGGTGGATGTCGCAGGCTTCGGCCACGATAGCGACCAGATCGACCGGTCTGACGTCTGCCTCCTGGAGCCGGCTGAAGGTTTGCATCTGTCTGAGCAGATTTCTGGCTTTGTAGGAGGCGCTCAGAATTTTTTCAAGATACTTCCGCTGCTTGCTGTCCGGCGGCGCCTCGGCGAAGAGCACCTCGCTCAGGCCGATGATGGGCGTCAACAAATTGTAGAAGTCGTGGGCGACGACGGCGGCGACGGCGCCAAGCGACTCCATCCTCTGCGCCTCCCAAAGCTGAGCTTCGAGCCGCTTGCGCTCCGTGATGTCTTCTGTGACCCCCACCAGCCCGATGATCTCCTGATTGCGGTTGCGCAGCGGCGTTTTGGAAAGCAGAATGTGGCGATGCTCGCCGCGATGGTTGACCATTTTAGCTTCGCGCTGGATCACAGGTTGGCCGGTGCGCAACACCTCAAGGTCCTCAAGATAACACGCATAGCCGCATCCATCGTTGAACAGGTCGAGGTCCGTCTTGCCCAACACCTCTGCCGGGTCCTCAACGCCGAGAAAACGTAGATCGGCCGCGTTCGTCACAATTTTGCGCGCCTGCTTGTCTTTCACATACAGGGCCAGAGGCAGCGCATCGATCATCGTGCGCAGCAGAATGCGCTCCTGCTCCAGCGAGGCCGCCACTTCCTTCTGTTCCGTGATATCCATCTGGATGCCGATCATACGCACAGGCCGGCCCGCCTCATCCAGGATCATCTTGCCGCGGTCTTTCATCCAGCGCACCGTCCCATCCGGCAGCACGATGCGAAATTCCATCTCGACAAGGTCGCGCTGCTCTTCGACCGCCCGGCGCACCGCCTCATCGACCGCCTGACGATCGTCGGGGTGAATCGAACCCCACCAGACTTCATACGAAAGGTTCTCCGAAGACTGCGGCATGCCAAAGAGCCTATAGCTTTCCGGAGACCAGAGCACTTCCCCGCTCTGAAAGTCCCACTCCCACAGGCCGGCCTGAATGGCTTCCAGCGCCATGTGAAGCCATTGCGCGGAGTTGAAGCGATGCGCAGAGGCGCCCCTCCCCTGCGTTGGGAAGCGCAATAGCTGGCTTTGCAGCTCCGGGCTGTCCGGGCACACCTCTTGATGAAAAACCAGCGCCGCCATCCCTTCCATCCATCGGGCCGGCGCCACGTCCATGCGAAACCATCGCATACGGCGCTCGTCTGGACAGGGATAGAGGATAGAGGCCGGAGCGCCCTCTCCTGTGAGCACGCGTTCGATCGCTGCGGCGGCGTCGATGGCGAGCGGCTCGGCCCATTGCGCCCGTCTGCAGACCTGGAGGTAGTTGACGCCTACAAAATCTCCAGGCGCGCCGTTGGCGCAGGCGAACGCCCGCCACGCCGGATTGACGTAGATGATTTCCCCTTGCCGGTTCAGCGCAGCGACTTCGATGGGCAGGAGGTCGAGGATTTGACGCAAAGCTTCACTGCCAGGAGACGCTTCAGGCATTGGAACGGTCGTTTTCCAGAAGTGGCGGATCAGGTCAATCTATATCGCCGACCCAAAGGTTGATTTCCACCTTTGATGGAATTTAACAGATGATTCTGGCGAGCCATGGGCGCTGCTCGTAGCGGCACTTTCTGCATTCACCCAAAACCTGGCGGTCCGCCGGACACGGGCAGCCAGGAGTCGCACTGCGACGCTTGCCAGATTGTTCTGTCGAAAACCATCAGAGGCGCCTTTTTCACAACGATGGTGAATCGATGTTGCGCTATTGCGTCTAGAAGTTGCAATCCAAGCCGCCACATAAAGTATTGTTGCACCGGCAAGAGCGGCTGTCAATCGTGAAAAAGTTGCAACTATCCTGAAAACGCTGTTGCGGTCTCTTCAGAGGGTCTGGTCGAGGCTCTCCGCCATCTCAGCGTCCAACGCGTCAAAGAAGGCGACCATTGTCGCGTGCCGGCGGCGGCCGATCGCGCGCGCCGTCGGCGTGTGCAGAGAGTCCAGCAGTTGCCTGAGCTTGAAGACATATTCATGCACCGGCGTGTAGTCCGGTGTGGAGGGGTCGTTTTCCGTCGGTTCGATCGCCTGCGCGGGCTTGCGCCACAGGCGGCTGCCATGAGCGCCCGCATAGGCGAACGCACGCGCCACGCCGATGGCGCCGATGGCGTCCAGCTTGTCGGCGTCGTAGAGGCATTGCGCCTCCAGCGTCTGCGGCCGCACGCTCGCATCTCGGTGACGATGCGCCTCGATGCAGTGTGCAATCTGCTCCGCCAGCGTCGGCGACGCCCCGCGTTCGAGCAGCAGGCGCCGGGCGCGAGCTGCAGCGCGCAGGTGGTGCGCGTTGCGACGCTGCGCCGTCGGTTCATGTGGTTCGCCAGGAACGGGAAGGTCATGGAGCAGGGCGGCCAGCCGCACCACGGCGACGTCCGCTCCTTCGGCGAGGGCGATCTTCTCGGCAAGTCGAGCCACGCGCAGCACATGGTCGAAGTCATGGGCGGCGTCGCCGGCCTCATAAAGCAGACGGGCGTCTTCGATGGAGAGCAACGATTCTGTCATGAGGTCGGCGCTCCGACATTTCCTGGCGAGCCTGCTGCATCTGCGGAGTGCGCATCAAAGGCCAGCGCACCGATCGCCAAAAAGGCCAGAATGTAGCCCAAATAGTTCTCGTTCAGGAAACGGCTTGTATAAAAGAAGACGAACAGAAACAGCCCGTAATGCCAGCAGGCGAGCGTCAACGTGTTTCGCCCGATCTGCCGGGCCATGAACCAGAGCAGCAGCGGCGTTGCAGCCAGCGTCTGCACAATCCAGAAAGGCCATGGAGCGAAGCGGTTGCTCACCAGCCCCAGGCCAAGCACAAAGTTGCTGGCGCCCCATCCCCAAATTTGATAGCCCGTCGGGCCCTGTCCTGAGCTCCAGCGCCAGACGTCGTCATACAGCGATGCGGCGTCCCAGAGGACATAGGGAAGCAGGAGGAGCAGGAACGCTCCCAACGCAGGCGCAGCGCGTTTCAAAATCATCGGCAGCGCGGGCCACAGCCCACGCCAGCCCGCCTGACGCAGATGTGCATTGTCCTGCACCAGCAGGAGGCCATAGAACGGCGCCAAAAACCAGGCGGTGGGTTTAGAAGCGCAGGCCAGGCCAAAGCAAAGCGCCGACAACGCCAGCCAGCGCCCGCCATCCTGCCCGGCGGAGCGCCGTTGCAGCGCCGTGCGCCAGGCCGCCAGGGCGAAGACGATCCAGGCCAACACAAAGACGTCGTTCTGTCCAAAGATGACGTCGAGCGCCATGATCGGGTTCAACGCCAAGACGGCGACTAACGCCAGCCGGAAAGCGGCGCCCTCCGCCAGCTTCGCCGCCGCCGGCAGCATCGTTGCAAACAGCAGGAGATAGACGATGCGTTGGTCATAGAAGCCCACCGCCTGCCCTAACAGATAAAAGGGCGCGCTGAAAATGAACGTCCAGGGCAGATAAGGATAGTGATAGAGCGCCGTGCGATACTCGCTGAAGCCCCATTCCGCCATCGGAGTGTCGACGTAATCCTCGGTGTATGGGTTTTTGCCGGCCAGCAAATACTGGATGGTCGCCTCGGTCTGGATGACGCCGCCGTCGTGCGTGTAACTCGCCGGGCCGCTGCCCTCGCGCAGCAGGATCAACTTCACCGTGGGCAGCACGACGGCCGTCGCGATGATCGCCGCCAACGCCCATGCTTTCCAGCGCGTGCGCCGCGGCTCCGTCAACGCCAGGTCGAACAGAGCGTAGGCGATGAGCGCACCTAGCGTCAACGCGTTCAGCAGCAGTCCGATCGGTTCGCCGGGGCGAGGGCCGACCTCCCCCATCGCTGCATAGCCCGCCTGCGGCAACAAGGAGCCGAGGATCGGGTGACGCAGCACATCCTGCAGGCGATGGGGCAGGGCCGCCTGCTCCGCCAGTCCGACGACCTGCAACAATGCAAAGACGAGCAGCGCAACAAGAAAAACATCCCAACCAGGCCGACGACCTGATTCTTTTGAAAGCGATGCAGCCACTATGGATTCCCTCGATAGCCGAAGATGCTCATGTTGGAAGGCGCAAACAGCCACTCCTGGCTGACGGCGGGCGCGGCGAGGAGCGGAGATCGGAAGAAGGTGGCGGCGTCCAGCACTGCGCCGCTGTTGGCGTCATAGAAGACTGCCCCGTTTTGCGTGATGACGAGCACCCGATCGTTGGCGACGAACGGCCCTCCTGCGAGGTTGCCGCCGGTCTGCGCCGTCCACAGCAACTGTCCATTTTGTCTCGAGACGGCGCGTAACAGGCCGCCTCCTGCAGCAAAGACGGCGCTGTCGTTGACCGCCAGCATGGCGATCGGCGCGCCGGAAGGATAGGTCCAGATGCGAGCGCCGGTGTTGGCGTCCAGCGCATGCAGGTTGCCGGAAACGTCGGCGACGTACAGCTCGGCCGTGCGGATGACGCCAGGGAAGGTATAGACCGGCGGCGCAGCGATGGGGCCTAAATTGGCGCTTTCCCAGATCACCTCGATTCCGCTCCACAAATTGACGTCGATCGCCCACACCTTGTCGCCCGCCGCGTAGATGACCTCCTGGCCGATGGCGGGCTGAAGCAGCCTGGGCTGAGACGACAGCGGAAGAGAAACTTCGCGACGGTCGTTGAGGTTGTCTCGCTTCATGGCGACCAGCCGGGCGGCGCCGCCCTCCCCGACGCCGAGAAAGACGACGTCGTTCAGAAACGTCGGCGACGTCGTGATCAGGCCCGGCAAATCGATGTTGGAGACTAAATTGGCGAATGTGCCCCCGTCCTGCACTACGACCATGCGGTTGCCGGCGTAGGGGAAATAGATCAGACCATCGTTGACGGCGGGCGCCAGAGCGCCGACGCCGCCCAAACCGTAGCGCCAGCGCTGGGAGCCGACGTCCCGATTCAAACTGTACAACTGCCCATCGTCGTTGCCGGCGATCACGTTCGGCCCCATGACGGCCACGGGCGAGCGGAAGGCGGCCCCCGCGTGCGTCAGCGCTCCCCAGGCGTCAAAGAGCGGCGGACGCGGCAGCATCGGCAGGCGGCCCGTGTTGCCGCGATCGTAGCGGGCCAGGGGGAAGTCGCCAAAAGGCGGCGAGGTCGGCTGGGGACGGGGGATCAGCGAGCCGTCCACAGGAATGATCGGCAGCCATTTGGGGTTGTTGACATCCCACTGCGGACTGTTCAGATCGACGCCCGGCGGAAAGGCCGGCGGAACCGGGTTGCCGCCGATAGTGACGTAGGCGGGTCGCACCCAGAAGCCCTGCGAGTTATTGATGCAGCAGCCGAACAGCCAGTCGCCGGCCAGGGTGCGTCCGCGTAGTTGAATCTGGGTGTTGGGCGGCAGCGTGATCTCGCTGCGCGTGTAAAAGGTGCTCGGGCCGATGTAGACGGCCGTATCGGCCCCGGCGCGAGTGATCGCCGCCAGCGACTGCACCGAGATAAAAGGCGTTGGCGTCGGCGGCGGCGCAACGAACGGCGTAGGCGTGTCCGTTGGAGGGATGAACTCCGGCGTCGGCGAGGGGGGCGGCTCCAGGAACGGCGGGGTCGGCGTCGGCGCAGCCTCGCCGACCGCAACGCCGGGCATAAAAATCGCAGTCGCCGTCAATGCCTCCGCCGGGAACTGGGCCTCCGCCGGCGGTTGGTCGGGCGGCAACGGGGAGGCCGGCTGCGCTTCGCCGATCGCCACGAGCGGCAACTGCACACTCTGCGTCGGGCGCGTCTCCGGCGCCGTCGGCTGCCCTGGCTCTGGAGGGAGCGGAGAATCGGGCGATAAGACCACGCCGGAAGGCGTCTGCGTCAACCGCATAATCGCTGTGGCGGCGAAGGCCACCTGCGTCAACATGTCTTCTGCAATGTGCGTGGCGCGCACATCCGGCGTGGGCGTCGGCGTTGCAGCGCGCGGGGTCGGCGTCGGTGTGGGCGTGACCAGGGCCACAAAGCCGTTTTGCACGGCGAAGACCATCCAGCTCAGGCCGATCAGCAGGAAAAACGCCACCAGAATGCTGATGGTGAGAATGGTCGAAGTCCGGTTGCGTTGCGGCGGCGGATAGGCGGGATCGGTCAGAGACATAGGCTTGTCCACGAATTGCGTCGCTCGGTTAGCACCATTCTAGCGACAAAAGAGGGAGCGACCAAACCCTCTGTCCGACGCGACTCGCCTTCACCCGAACAGGCGCGCATACAGCGCCGACTGTTCCTCGATCCTCTCCTGATAGCGTCGATGGCGAGCCATGTCCGGCTGAATCGTCGCCGCCGGGGATGGGGGGAGAGCGTCCAACGCCGGCAGGACGCCCAGACTGCGCAGCGCAAGGATCGCCGCGCCGCGCGCGGAGAGCTCGACCTCTTGCAGAAGCGTCAGCGGGCGCCCCAAGACATCCGCCACAATTTGCTGCCACGAAGGGGACGCGGTCAAGGCGCCGCCGCTGGCGACGATGGCGCTGTTGCGCCCTTCCTCCGGCAGACAAGGTTGCAGCCGCCGATAGATCAGGGCGAAGCGATAGGCGATGGCTTCCATCGCCGCGCGGTAAAGATCGAGCGGCGTCGTCGACTGGGTGAAACCGATCAATGCGGCTCGCGCAGCCTCGTTCCAGCCCGGCGCCCGCTCGCCTGCGATGAAAGGCAGGCAGTGCACGCCGTGCGCAGCGGGCGGCGCCGCCGCCATCGCCGCCTCGATCTCCGGCAGAGAGGGCAAACGCAGCGTCTCGCGCAGCCACGCCAGCAGGTTGCCGCCCTCCGTGGTTGCGCCGCCGAGCAATGCCTCTTGCGCCGTCACGCGATAGAGCCAGAGGCCGTCGGGCACGGCGGGTTGCTCGGCGGGGACGACGACGCGCATGGCGCCCGTCGTGCCGATGGTCAACGCCACCTGCTGCGCCGAGACGGCGCCGCTGCCCACGTTGGCGGCGGCGCCATCGCCGATGAGAGGAATCCACACGGCCTCGCGCAGCGCCGGCCAACGACGCGCCCATTCCGGCTGCAAGCCAACCGAAAGCGGCGCAGCTTCCACCAAGGGCGGCAGGCGCTCAACGGAAAGTTGCAGCCGCTCCAGCCATTCCTCGTCCCACTGCAGCGTGCGGCGATTGAGCAGACCCGTCCAGGATGCGACGCTGTAGCTCGTGCAAGTTGAACCCGTCAATCGCCAGAGCACATAGTCGCCGATGGAAAGCCAACGCCGCGCCTGGTGCAGCCACTCCGGATGTTGTCTTGTTATCCAGTGAAAACGCGCAGGCAGGTACGACGTGTGCAGCGGGCACCCTGTGCGGTCGTGCACAGCGCGGACGCCGCTTGCGGCCAGAGCAGAGCGCAACTCGGCCACCGCCTCTGCGCATCCGGGAGAGGCGTAGGTGAAGAGCGGCGTCAACGGTTGACCCTGCGCATCCAACCCAACGACATTGGCGACGAAGGTGCATCCCGCCACGGCGCGCACCGGTCGGCGCTGCGCCGCGGGCGTCGCCAACGCGCGATCGACCGCCTCGACCACGGCTGCAAAGAGCGCGTCGGCGTCGAAGGTTACGTCGCCGGCCGGGGTGACGCGCGGCGCGTTGGGAATTTGGACAATGGAATCGGTCAACAGCTGCGCGCGACCGTCGAACAGCAACGCCCGCGTCGAGGACGTGCCGATATCCAGCACAAGCAACGTGAAGTCATCCATCTTTGCGAAATCCACTGCGAGCGCCTGCATGGCGCCGTCCTCGTCGCAATAGACATGGCGCCATGCAATTGGGTCTTAAGATGAGCCGCCTGCCTGCGCCACGCGCAGCGTCCATCCAAACCGGTAGACGCGCTCCAACAGTCGGTATTGCGGCAGCGTGTCTGGCCCACAGCTTGCCGTGCCGAGGCCGCGATGCGCAGCGTCCAGGTTCAGGTAGACCTCCGGCCGCGGGGTCAGCTCGTAGGTGTGTTTTGCCTGGAAGAGATCGTTGGCGGTGAAGTGGCTGGCCGAGAACTCAAAGATTGGAGCGCCCTGGACATAGAGACCATAGCCGTCCTCGTCGGTCAGCTTGAGCCAGCGCACGTCGGTCTTGTGTCCATGCTCCTGCGGCATGATGTAGGGCACATATTGCTCCGTCACCGTGCTGCGATAGCGGCCGATCATCGCCGAGGCTTTGCGGTCGCTGTAATTTTCCCAGGGGCCGCGGCCATACCATTCGAGTTGCTCAAAGTCGGGCAGAAGCGCCAGATCGACGCCCACGCGCGGAATGTCGGTCACGTCGTCGCCGAGATGGACTTCGTTGTACAGCTCAAGCGCGCCGTCGGGCAGGAGCGCGTAGCGGTGAATGTGCGTAAAATCGCTCCATCGATTGCGGCCGCTCGCCCGATGCACGACCTCGACGACCGGGTTGCGCGACTCCTGCATCAGGCGAACTTCTGCAAGCTGAAACTGGACGGCGTTCAGGCCCAAGGCCAGCCAGCGCGGCAGCGCCTTCCATGCAGGGTTCTCCAGCAGGCGAATGCCGTCGTTGTCCGTCGCCGCGCGCCAGACGTTGAGCCGAGGCCCGCGCACCAACATATTGCGCCCCGGTGCGCCGAACGCCGTAAGCAGACCACCCCGTCGATCGAAGACAGCCTCACTGAACGCGCTGCGCAGGATGATCTGCTCGTCGCGCTCGACGACTTCGACCGCCGCCGCCGTCGAATCGGCGCGTTGCGCCTTGCGTTTACTGCGCACTCGGGTCGGCGCATCGAGCTGAACCCAGCCGACCTCATACCCGGCCGGCGCCCATAACGTCTTGTTGCGCTGATAAAAACGGAAGTTGAGAAAACACTCCCCGTCGGTCGCTTTCTTGCCGCTCAACCAGGGCGTCGCCTCCTCCAGCGTCACTTCGATCCCTTCGCCAGGGTCAACGTCGAGCTTGGGCAATTTGCCGCCGGCGATCACTACGCCGTCCTCGACCAGCTCCCATTCCCCGCGCAGCCATCCCAGGTTCAAAAAGTCACATCGATTGAGGATGCGCACGCGGCCTTTGGCGAGCTTCACCGGTTCGACGCGCACCGGCTGCGCCAGGTATTTGAACTCGTTGAGCGCCGGGTGCGGCGTGCGGTCCGGCCAGACGATGCCGTCGGCGCAGAAGTTGGCGTCGTTAGGAACGTCGTCAAAATCGCCGCCGTAGGCCCAATAGCTTTCGCCGTTGGGAGCCGTCTGACGGATGCCGTGGTCGAGCCACTCCCAGATAAAGCCGCCCTGCAGCGCCGGATATTGCTCGAAGGCGGCCCAGTAGTCGGCGAGGCTGCCGTTGCTGTTGCCCATGGCGTGCGAGTATTCGCACATGATCAGCGGACGAGGATCGGCGTTCTGTTCAGAGTAGGCGATGATGCGGCTGATCTCCGGGTACATCGGGCACATGACGTCGGTGACGCGCTCGCCGCCCCGCAAGTTGCCGCCCGCCCAGATGGAGATGGCGCCCTCATAGTGCAACGGCCGGCTCGGATCGTAGCCGCGCACCCAGCCTGCAGCCGCGTCGTGGTTGGGGCCATAGCCGCTTTCATTGCCCAGCGACCAAAGGATGATGCAGGGATGATTCTTGTCGCGCTCGACCATATTCTGCACGCGCTCGACGAAGGCGTGCGTGTAGCGCAGGTCGCGACAAAGCTCGCGATAAAAGGCATGGGACTCGATATTGGCCTCGTCGATGACGTAGAAGCCGTAGCGGTCGCACAGGTCATAGAAATGCGGGTCCTTGGGATAGTGCGACGTGCGGATGGCGTTGACGTTGTACTGCTTCATGCGCTGGAGATCGCTCTCCATGCGCTCGCGAGTGAGGGCGCGACCGGTTGCGTCGTCGTGGTCGTGAAGATTCATTCCCTTGATCAGCACGCGCTTGCCGTTGATGAGCAGGCTGCGATCGCGGATCTCGACCTTGCGGAAACCGACGGTGCAGCGGCTGCTCTCTTCGCCGTTGGGCGTCTTCAACGTGACGACCAGCGTGTACAGGTTGGGCGTCTCCGCCGACCAGAGCTTGGGTTTGGCAACCTCCGCCTCAAGCGAGACCTCGCCGCGCGGAAAGTCGGGTGCGCTGAAGTCGGCGCGCAGCGGCTTGCGGAAGACGGCTTTGCCGCGCGCGTCGTAGAGCTGCGCCTCCAGCGTGCAGCCTGCGACGTCGCCGCCGGGGAAGCCGGCTTTGGCCGTGATGCGCAGCACGCCATTGCGCAGGTCGTCGGTGAGGTCGCCGCGTGCAAAGACGTCCTGCAGATGCGGCGTCCCCGTTGCGTACAAAAAGACTTCGCGCTGGAGGCCGGCGTGCCACCACATGTCCTGATCTTCGATGAAAGCGGCGTCCGACCACTGCACGACGACGGCGAGCAGCTCATTCTGCCCATCGAAGCGTACATAGCGAGTGACGTCGAACTCGGCGGGCGTGCGCGCGTCCTTGTTCAGGCCGATCGCGTGGCCGTTGAGATAGACGTAGAGCGCGCCTTCGCAGCCGCCGAAATGCAACACGACGCGCCGACCGCGCCAGTGCTCCGGCGGCGTGAACATACGACGATAGACGCCGGTCGGGTTGGCGTCGGGGACGTCCGGCGGCAGGTTGGGGAAAGGCATCTGCACATTGGTGTAGTGCGGCCGGCCGTAGCCCTGCATGGTCCAGACGCCGGGCGCCTGGATCGGCGACCATGCGCCGTCGTGCAGCGCGGCGCCGGTGATCCGCTCTGGCGCTGCGAAGAGTTTGAAATCCCAGACGCCGTTGAGCAACAGGAACCAGGGCGACTCTTCGCGCGCTCTGTGCAGCGCATCGTCGGCGGTGGGGAAGGGATAGAGCGTCGCGCGCGGGGGCAGTCGGTTCAGGCTGGTGAGCTGCGGCATCTTCCAGCTCGGCTGCCCGGCGAGAAACAACAGAGGCAGCGGCTCCGAACGGTCGATCCTTACGCTGCTTGCGGGAGTGATTGTCTGCGCGTCCATTTCAATGTCCTATTGTTTCAAGCTCTTGTTATTCACGTTGTGGAATGGATTGTGCGATGAACGGGTTGCGCAATTATGAATTTCTGCACCATTGTGCCACAAGAAGGGGGCCAACAAGAAAGAGAAAGCAGAACGGCGGACGCCTTTCCCTCCCATCAATTTTTCAAAAGACTCCCCAAATGGCCGGTGACGCAATCTATGGAACGATCCAAAATAATAACGAACGTCCGTTTTTTATAGAGGTCTGGCTGATGCATGAGGAACTGACGCGAAAGGGAGAGCAGACGCAATCCCGCATCATGGAGGCTGCTTATGTCCTGTTTATGAGTCAGGGCTATCATGGCACGTCCATGCGCCAGATTGCGCAGCGCGCGGGTCTAACGGTGGGCGGCGTCTACGCACACTTCGCAAGCAAAGAGGAAATCTGGAAGGCGGTGCTTTTCGAGCGTCATCCCTATCACACGATTCTGCCTGTTTTACGAGCGACAGAAGGGAAGACGGTGGAAACGCTCCTTCGCAACGCGGCCCGACGACTCGTCGGCGAGTTGGAGAAGCGCAGCGACCTGCTCCACCTGATGTTCATCGAGATTGTGGAGTTCAATGGCATGCATTTACCGGCTCTTTATGAGCAAATTGCGCCGGAGCTCACCCCCCTGTTCGATGTGATCCAGGCTGGAGAAGGGAGGCTGCGCGCGATTCCTCCCTTGCTGCTGGTGCGCTCCTTTCTCAGCTTCTTCTTCTCTTATTACATCACGGAGGCAATGATGCCGCCATCCCTGCGCTCTCTGATGGGCGAAGATGCGCTTGAGGTGTTTATTGATATCTATCTCCATGGCGTGATGGCGTAAAAGGGCGCAAACCGTCCATATGAAACAGCGGAAGAGAGGGGCGACGCCAAGCGGATGGAGCTCTCAAAGAAGACTCTACATCGAGACATTTAGAAACATTGAATTCACAAGGGATCGCACATACGTACGCGCGTCTGATCAGTCTTATCCGCAAAGAATTTATCCAGATCACGCGTGATCCGCGCACGCTGGCGATGACTTTCATCATGCCGGTGGTGATGATGATCTTGCTCGGTTACGCGGCGACGAACGACGTGCGCAACATTGCGCTTGCCGTGCTCGATCGAGACCGCACGCCTGCCTCGCGTCGGCTGATCGACGCCTATCGCGTCGCAGACTATTTTGTGGTTACGCAGTGGGTCGACTCTGAAGAGGAGTTGCGCAATTTGATCGACCGCAACGTCGTGCGCGCAGGACTGATGATTCCGCCGGGCTATGGTCGAACGCTGGCCGGCTGGGGCGACGCGCAGGTCGCCTTCGTGCTCGATGGCTCCGATCCAACGGTGGCGAGCACGGCCTTAGCCGCCGCCCAATTGATCGGCCAGGCGCAGGCGACGCGCCTTGCCGTCGAACGACTGCAGACGCGTGGTCAAACGGTGATGACGGCGCAGCCGATCGATGTGCGCACCATTGTCTGGTTCAACCCCGGCCTCATCAGCGCCTACTACATGGTGCCGGCCATGATCGGCATTATCCTGCAATATCTGACCACGATGCTCACAGCGACGTCGATTGTGCGCGAGCGCGAACGGGGCACCATCGAACAACTGATCGTGACCCCTCTGCGCCCCTGGGAATTGATCGTCGGCAAGCTGACGCCCTATGTGCTGATCGCTTTCCTCAACACAATCGAAGTGCTTACCATCGGCGTGGTGCTCTTTCACGTGCCGATCAACGGCGATCTGGGCCTGTTGCTCACACTCACCGCACTCTTTCTGGTGACGACGCTCGGCATCGGCCTCCTCATTTCCAGCGTCGCCAATACGCAACAAGAGGCGATGTTGACCACAATGTTTACGCTGTTGCCCTCGATCTTTCTCTCCGGATTTTTCTTTCCCCTGGCGGCGATGCCGACGTGGCTACAACTGGTGAGCTATGTGGTTCCGCTACGCTATTTTTTGATCATTGTGCGCGGGATCGTCCTCAAGGGCGTCGGGTTCTCCGCGTTGTGGCCGGAGGTGATGGCGTTAGGCGCCTTTGCCCTGGTGGTGATGAGCGCCGCCGTGATGCGTTTTCGCAAAAGTCTGGATTAGGGGAGAACGGTCTATGCATCCCGATCCTCGTCGCGTGATTCCGGTTTTGGTCTTGCTGTTGCTTTTGGCGCTGGCGGGATATTATCTGGTCTGGCCTGCGTTCAGCAAAGACGACGCCTTGATCGTTTCCGGCGCAATTGAGGCGACAGAGGTGCGCCTCGCTTCGGAATTTGGTGGACGCGTCGATGAAGTGTTGGTGGTCGAAGGCGAGCGCGTGGCGAGGGATCAAGTTGTGGCGACCGTGCGGCCGAGCATCGCTGTGCGCGACGCCTCCGCTCGGGAACGGATTCGCACGCCCATTGACGGCGTGGTTCTTTATCGTTCTGTGGAGCCCGGCGAATTTGCTGCACCGGGCGCGCCGCTGATCACCGTGGCCGACCTCGACCATCTGACGGTGACTGTTTATGTCCCAGAAGATCGCTACGGACGGATCGCATTGGGTGCAATCTATCCAATCACGGTCGACTCGTTCCCAGGCGAGGTCTTCACCGGCACGGTGCGCCATATCGCCGATCATGCGGAATTCACCCCGCGCAACGTGCAAACCACCGACAGCCGCAAAACGACGGTCTTCGCCGTCAAACTCGATCTTGCGTCTGGGGCTGGAAAGCTCAAGCCCGGGATGCCGGCGGATGTCAACTTCGGAGATTTAAACGACTGAGCAGTTGGCCGGCGATGTCCTTCGTCCGAGCATGCCTCCACTCGTGCATCTCAAACAGAGCGAAAACAATCCAATGTCCGACTATTTAATCGACGCCCAAGACTTGTACAAATTCTTTGGTGAGCGACGCGCCGTCGCCGGCCTCACGCTACGCATTCCGAGCGGCGAGATCTATGGGTTGGTGGGGCCCGACGGCGCCGGAAAAACCACAGTATTACGCCTCCTGTGCGGCGCTCTGACCCTGGATGCGGGGCGCATCCTGATCGACGGCTTTGATATGCGCAGCGAGGCCGAGCGCGCACGCGAGCAAATCGGCTACCTGGCGCAACGCTTCGCCCTTTACGAAGAGCTCACCGTCCAGGAAAACCTACGCTTTTTCGCCGAAGTGCGGGGATTGAAACGGGCGCAGTGGATGCAACGCAGCCAGGAAATTTTGGACTTTGTTGGATTGACGCCTTTTCGCAATCGCCGCGCCGGACAACTTTCGGGAGGAATGAAACAAAAACTGGGGTTGGCGCTGGCCTTGATCAACGAACCACGCGTTCTTCTGCTCGATGAGCCGACGACCGGCGTCGATCCGGTGACTCGACAGGATTTCTGGCGGCTGCTGCTACCTTTGCTGCGCCGTCGAAGCGTGGCCGTCCTCGTCAGCACGCCCTATATGGACGAAGCGCTGCGTTGTACGCGCATCGGGTTCATGCGCAATGGTCGCATCATTCAGGAAGGCTCCCCGGCTCACCTGCGGCGTCGGCTCGCCGGCCGCGTTCTTGAGCTGACCGGTGGGCCTGCGCCTCTGGTGGCAGCGCTTGCGCGCTCCGAGCCGGCGGTGGAAGCGGTTCACCGCTTTGGGGCTCGCTTTCACGTGCGCGTGGCGCCGGGGGCGTTGGAGGCTGTGCTGGTGAGGTTGGAGGCATCGATTCGGGCGGCGGGCGGCGTCGTCGAAAACCTGCAGCCTATTGAGCCGCAGTTAGAGGATGTCTTCATCGAGTTGGCGGAGGGCGCCGAAGAAGGTTGAGCTGGCGATAAGCGTGCTTCGATACAGAGGCGCAGAAATGCAAGGACGCACAGCACAAAACAGCGCGGAACGAACTGTCATCCATACGGAGAACCTTACACGACGCTTCGGCGACTTTGTGGCGGTTGACCACGTGAATCTGGATGTCGCCGCCGGTCAGGTGTTGGGCTTCTTAGGCCCCAACGGCTCGGGCAAGACGACGACAATACGCATGTTGCTCGGGCTGTTGCGCCCCAGCGCGGGGCGCGCCGAAGTGCTAGGGCTGGATGTCACCAGGCATCCTGAGGCGGTGCGCGCCCGCACCGGTTACATGTCACAAAAATTTGCGCTTTATGGCGAGTTGACCGTGCTTGAAAATCTGGCCTTCTACGCCGGCGTCTATGGCATCAACGACGCGGCGCGGCTTCGCGAAATCGTACACAACCTGGGGTTGGCGGGAATGGAAAAACAGCGCGTAAACACCCTCTCCACCGGATGGCGGCAGCGGCTGGCGTTGGCGATCGCTATCATCCACAGACCTCCGTTGCTCTTCCTCGATGAACCGACCAGCGGCGTCGATCCGGTGGCGCGACGGGCATTTTGGGAGCTGATTTACGATTTGGCGGCGCAAGGCGTCACGGTCATGGTGTCGACCCATTACATGGATGAAGCTGAGTATTGCACACAGGTTGGCGTCATGCGCGCAGGCAGATTGCTGGCGCTCGATGAGCCGGAAAGGCTCAAGCGCTCCCTGCCCGGACAAGTGTGGGAAGTGCACGCCGATCCACTGCTCGACGCCCTCGACTGCCTGGAGGCGCAGCCGTTCGTCTTACGTGCAGGGCTGGCCGGCGATCATCTGCGCGTCGTGCTTCCACTGAACGTCTCGTCAGACGCAATCCGCTGCACCCTGCTTGACCGCTCCATCCACGTCCAAACACTGACGCCCGGCGTTCCCACAATGGAGGACGTTTTCATGACGCTGGCGACCGCCGCAGATGCGTTATGAGCCGAGAAAGTTCTCAGAAGGGATCGAACGACCCTTATTGAATTTCAACCATCACCTCGCCCAGCGCCACCGTCTGGCCTGGTTGGACCGCAAGATGATGGACAACGCCGCGAATGGGCGAGCGGATTTCGTTTTCCATTTTCATGGCTTCCAACACCAACAGCGGCTGATCGACGTCGACCACCTGCCCGGGCTCAACGTGGACGCGCGTGATCAGCCCAGGGATCGGCGCCTTGACGCGACCGTCGCCTACAGCGGGCCGCGCGCCGCCGGCCTCCTTGTCTCGCACCACAATGTCGTAACGGCCGCTGTAAATCTGCGCCACGCGCAGGTCGGGACTGAGGATGAACTCGTAGGGTCGGTCATCGACGATCATCCAGTCGACCAGCTCCGGGCTGTCGAAGTCCGGGACAAAGACGGTCAGCGGATGTCCATCGACAAACACTATAAACTCCCCCGGCCGCGCGCGACTGGGCGTCACTTCGACTTCATGGGGCTGGTTTTCAACCAGGATGGTCAGCTTATGCATCGCTCTCTCCTTACGCCCATTGCGAGGGAAGTCGTCGCGCCGAACGATGCCATCCGCTCAAAAAACGCGGCGGCGTGACCGGTCGGTCGAGCCGACGACGCATCAGGTAGGCGACGGCGACAATGGCGACCAGGTCCCGACAGGTTTCTTCGTCGGTGTTGGCGCTCACGTCGAAGCGGAAACGCGCCATGAAGTTGGTGTCATAGGCGCCGGCGACGAAGGCCGGATGTTGGATGAGCTGCTTGTGCAGCGGCGCATTGGTCTGCACGCCGACAATGCGAAACTCCATCAGCGCCCGACGCATGCGGCTGAGGCACATGGCGCGGTCGTCGCCTTTGACGATCAGGTTCGCCAACAACGGGTCGAAGCGCTCTGGGATGGCGCAACCGGCGTAGCCGTAGGTGTCAACGCGCACATCCGGCCCCTGAGGGAGGCGGAAGCGCGTCAACCGGCCAGGGCTGGGCAGGTAGTCGTTCCAAGGGTCTTCGGCGTTGATGCGACAGTGCATCGCCCAACCCTCGAGCCGAATCTGCTCCTGGGTGCGCGAGAGCGGCTCTCCTGCTGCGATCCGAATCTGCTCGCGCACGATGTCCATCCCAGAGACCATCTCGCTGACGCCGTGCTCGATCTGGATGCGCGCTTTGATCTCTGTGAAGAAAAAATGGCCTGCACTATCGACCAAAAACTCGACGGCGCCGGTGTTTTGAAAATTGAACAGGCGCGCAATGTCCACGGCCGCCGCCCACAACTCCCTGCGCTGTGCGTCGTTGAGCGCCGGCGAAGGGGATTCCTCGATCAGCTTTTGATTGTGGCGCAGGAGCGAACCTTCTCGCTCCCCGAGATGGACGAGATTGCCATGGATATCGGCCAGCACCTGCACCGACAGATAGTGGGAGGGGGCAATCGCTCGCTCCAGATAGAGATGATCATCGCCGTAGATCAACTGCGCCTCTCGACGCGCAGAGCGCACCGCTTCCGCCAACTTGTCTGGGTGCATGACCACGCGCGCCCCGCGCCCGCGGCCGCCTCGCGCCGACTTCACCACCAGCGGATAGCCGACCTGCGCGGCCGCCCGTTGCAGGGCAGCTTCGTCGGCGAAGGCGTCCGGCAGCTCGGCGTAGACCGGAACCCGATGGCCGGCGCGTTTGACTGTCTCCATGGCTTCCATTTTGTTGCGCACGGCGCGAATGACGGCAGGCGGCGGGCCGATGAACACAACGCCCTCGGCGGCGCAGCGCTCGGCGAAGTTGGCCTCTTCCGCAAGGAAGCCGTAGCCCGGATGGATCGCTTCGGCGCCGGCGGCTTTGGCAATGGCGAGCACCTCGTCGGCGTCGCCGTAGCGGTTGGGCGAGTGCAACAGGTGCGCTTCATCGGCCAGGCGCACGTGCAACGAATCGCGATCCGTCGGCGTATAGAGCGCCACGCTCCAGATGCCCATCTCGCGACAGGTGCGGATGATGCGCGTGGCGATCTCGCCGCGGTTGGCAATCAAAATTTTTTTGAACATAAGCAATCGCTCCTCACATCGGCGCCAGCCCGTGCTTCTTCGGTGTGTGCGTCTCACGTTTGGAGAGCGTGACATCGAGCGCCCGCACCAGCACGCGGCGACTGTCGCGCGGTTCGATTACGTCGTCGATCAGCCCGCGCGCGGCTGCGACGTAGGGATTGTTGAATTTCTCTTCGTAGTCCGCCACCAGCTCTCGGCGCTTCGCCGTGGGGTCTTCCGCTTCCTGCACCTGCTTGCGGAAGAGGATGTTCACAGCTCCCTCGGCGCCCATCACGGCGATCTCGGCGTTCGGCCAGGCGTAGAGCAGATCTCCGCGCAGCCCTTTGGAGCTCATCACGCAATAGGCGCCGCCGTAGCTCTTGCGCAAAATGATCATCAGCTTGGGCACGGTCGCCTCGGAGTAAGCATAGATCATGCGTGCGCCGTTGCGGATGATGCCGCCGTATTCCTGGTTGACGCCCGGCAAAAAGCCCGGCACGTCCTGCAGCGTGACGATAGGGATGTTGTAGGCGTCGCACAGCCGGATGAAGTGCGCAGCCTTGATGCTGGCCTTGATGTCGATGCAGCCCGCCAACACCATCGGCTGGTTGGCGACGACGCCGATCACGTAGCCGTTAAGCCGTGCAAAGCCGACGACGATGTTCTCCGCCCACAGCTCATGCACTTCAAAAAAGCGCCCATCGTCCACGATCGTGCGGATCACCTGGCGCACGTCATAGGGTTTGTGAGGATCGATCGGGACGATCTCCTCTAGCTCCGGACATCGACGATCGGGATCGTCGATGGGGGGGATGTAGGGCGGGTCTTCCTGATTGTTCGAGGGCAGATAGGAGAGCAGCTCGCGCACCTTGAGCAGGCACTCGGCGTCATCTTTGGCAAGAAAATGGCTGACGCCGCTTTCCTTGGAATGCACCAGCCCGCCGCCCAGCTCGTCGAAGCCGACGTTCTCCTGCATCACCGCCTTGACGACCTCTGGGCCGGTGATGAACATGTAGGAGTTTTGGGTCATAAAGACGAAGTCGGTCAACGCCGGCGAGTAAACGGCGCCGCCTGCGCACGGCCCCAGAATTACGCTGATCTGCGGGATGACGCCCGAGGCCTCGCAGTTGGCGTCGAAGATTCTGGCGTAGCCGCCCAGCGAATCGACGCCCTCCTGGATGCGCGCGCCGCCGGAGTCGTTGAGGGCGATGAAGGGGCAGCCGTACTTCAGCGCCATCTGCATCGCTTTGACGATCTTGTTGGCGTGCATCTCCCCGAGCGAGCCGCCCATCACCGCTGCGTTCTGCGAGGCGACGAAGACCTTGCGCCCGTTGATCTCGCCGAAGCCGGTGATCACGCCGTCGCCGTAGCGCGAGCTGCGGCCATCCATGTACTTCTCATAGCGGGGCGTCACCAGTGTGTCGATCTCGCAGAAGGTGCCGGGGTCGAAGAGCAGATCGATGCGCTCCTGTGCAGTCAGGCGTCCTTTTTTGTGTTGAGTTTCGACGTCTTTCTCCGTGCCCGCAGCGATCGCTTTTCGCTCACGCAGTTTTTTGATATACGCTTCCAACGGAGCACCTCCATTTCCTGTCTGTAAGGGATAGCTTCTCAACGTCGCCCGCAAGCTTCGCCCAGGCTTCTGCTCATGCGAGCACCGCCACAGTCAACACATAACGCCCATGCAGGCGCCACCAGCCTGACCAGACGCCGGGAAACTGGGCGCCTAGCTGTTCGTCTACATCGATTCGGAACGGCTTCCACTCCTGCGTTGACGCTGCTGCTGCAACATCGAACAGGCAGGCGATGCGCTGCGTATCCAGGCGCAACCCCTCGCGCAGCGCCTTCAGGGCAGCCTCCTTGCCGCTCCAGATGACGGTGGCAAGGACGTCGCCTGCGGCGGGCGTTGCAGCGTTGTGTACAGCACTGGCTTCGCCTGCGCCCCGCCCAACGTCCGCTCGAAGAGACAGGCTAAAGCCGGCGGGGGCGTCGGCGGTGCATTTGAATGCGCTCGTCAGTGCAGGCGCCCAATACACCCGGTGCGGCAGGACATGGTACGCCCGCTCCACCGTCGCCATCTCCGCCTGCGTAAAATAACTGCGCACAAAACTCGGTTCACGCGGTTCAATGAACTCAATGTCGCAGCCCAGGGATGGAAGAAGACGAGGTGCTCGGGGTGCAGAGGAGTGGGAAGACGGGGAAAGGCATCCGTCTCTGGGTCTAAAGCTTTCGATCAGCCCACAGAACGCCACCCCGTGGCTATGGCTGATGCTCAGCGAGACCGGGAGGCGCTCGAACAGGTCGCCCCATCCGCCTTCACCTTCACAGCGGGCTGCGTAGGGCGCGCCGTCAGGGTCGGCGCCGATATAGATTTCGTTCAACGCCGGCCTTTCGTCCCTCGTCTCCGCCAGGTAGCGCTGCACCAGGTTCTTGGCCGTCCAGCGGCCGAGCAGCCAGTCGCGGCGGCGCTTGTGGACCCGCAAGCTGGCCAGGCGCCGTCGCTCGGCCGGCCCCAGCCAGGCGGGCGGGACGTCGCTGCGCAAAATTTCGGGACAGTCGTCAAACGACTGGATCAGCCAGTGGATCATAAGGAACCCTGAAATTGCTACAGCTAGTTCGCATCTACGTCACCTACGCGTAACGACGCCCCTCTGCGATAAATTCGAGAATCTCTTCCGTCGAAATGTCTACGTCAATCCCTTCGACGTCAAGCGGAGACGTTGTCGCTTTTTCTGGTCTGATGACAAATACACTTCCATCACGACGTCTTACGCGCACCTCGCCTTCGGCTGCCGCCTTGTCGAGCAGGGACGCAAGATTCTGGCGCGCTTCACTATAGGTGTATACAGCGCTCATCGCTCTATCTCCACAACAGGAACTCCATACATCTTTGCAACTGACTGTAAAGATCGATCCAGCGTTAGCAATGCACTGTGATATTTCTCTGCACAACGAAGCAAGTACGCATCATACGCGTAAACATTAAGTCTCGATGCCAATCGAAGCGACTCTTCTAGTTCTACATCAACCAGACGGATTGGGATGGACTGATAGATCGCCAATGCATCGACCACCTGTTGCAAACCGAGTCTCTGACGTCTTAACATCGCCGAAAAGGCGTTTCCGATCTCAAAGTGAATTGAAAAGGGCGCAATCAAATTCGCTTCATACGTCGCCTGAATGAGCGCCGGCTTCTCAGGCTCATTGAGTATCACTGCAATGATCGCCGATGCGTCAATAACTATTTCCATTCTGTGCTGTTAATCTCCTCTCAGATAATTGTACATATGTACAATTATAGTATCCCAAGCCATTGGAGAAGTCAACGATCTTCCAGGAAGCTCCAACAGGAAGCTTCCTGGAAGAATGTGTTAGATGGGCTATGCTTTATCCTTACGTCCAAAGCTGCCTCCCCAAAAACCTACGTCGGTCGCCCCACCGTGCGATAGCCGGTCAGCGCCACGAAGACGTTGCCCGCCTCGTCGACCACTGTGGCGTCGAAGCGCTCGCCGTCGTTGGGCGTGGCGCCGATGCAGTAAAGCCGCCGCCCCTCCGCCTCCTCCGGCTGGCGATAGGCGATCACCTTCTCGAAGCCGAGCGGGAAGGCCATCGCCTGTTTCACCTGCGTGTGCCACAGCGCCGCAGCCTGGAAGCACAGCTCCACTAACCTCGGCGCCATCAGCGACGCTGCGTGGGCCGGCTCTGCATCGGCGGGCAGACTGTGCGCCATCAAGGCGATGCACTTTTCCCCATCGACGCCCGCCCGCTCGATCACCTGATAGGCCGGACCGTGGAAGAACGTCTTGTAGATTTCCTGCGCCGTGATCGGCAGGCTTTCGGCGGCCGGCGGCGTGAAGGGGAGGGTTGGCTTCTCCGCCGGCGCCGTCGTCAAGCGCACGTCGGCAATGAAGTGCTCCTTAACTTGCACCGGCAGCCCCTCCTTCGCCGGTTTGGTGACCGAACGCAGCGTCACTCTCGCCAGCAGCTCGCCACCGCCTGCCGGCTTGACCGTTGCGCTGAGGTGGAGCGTGCGCGGCTCCATGCGGAAGAATTTGAAGGCGCCCAGCATCTCCTCATGCTCGACGCTCGCCACGCGATAGCCGGGCGCGGCCACCGTCGCCGTCTGCGCCAACGCCTCGGTCGCCATCACGCCGGGCAGCCAGGGCGTTCCTTCGTCCGGCGCGTGGTCGAAGAGGAAGGGCTGCACCTTCGGGTCCAGCGTCGTCTCGACTTCCAGGCCGCCGTAGAGCCGATAGGACTTGACCGCGCCGACCATCAAGAGCGGTCGCTCGCGCGCGGCGAGCCAGGCGTTGAGTTTATCCACATCGAGGCCGCCGGTGGGGTCCTTTTCATCGAGCCAGGCGCCGAGACGGCCGGCGACGACCACCTCCCCGCGCGCGCCGCCGTAGGTCAGCTCGCGGCGAATGGTGGGAACCCCCGCTTCCGGCGGCAGCATGTCCACGCCCAGCGATTCGAGAATTTGCTGCACCGAGCCGCGCGAAGCCATGCCGATCTGCCCCCACGCCGTCCAGTCGATGGCGATGCCGCGCGTCTGCGGTCGCCAGGTCCGCATGCTGCTGGTGATTTTGCAGAGCAGGTCATTGGCCGCCGAATAGTCGGTCTGACCGTTGTTGCCGAAGCGACCGGCCACCGAGCTGAAGCTGACGGTTGCACCGATCGGCATTCCTCTGGCCGCCTTGAGCAGGTTGAAGAAGCCGTCGGCCTTGACGTCGTAGACCAGGGCGAACTGGTTCGGCTCCTTGTTGGGCAGGGTGCGGTCGAGAAGCAGCCCGCCGGCGTGGAGCAGCACGTCGATCTTGCCGTGGCGCTGACGGATTTCTTCGACCACCGCCGCCACTTTGTCGCCGTCGCGCAGGTCAAGGCTGTAGTAGTGGGCGGTTCCGCCCGCCGCCTCGACGGCTTCGATGGCGCGCAGCGCAGCCTCCTGTCGCTCGATTGCCAGGATGCGGTCGTCGATCTGTTTGGGCGTCGCCTTTTCGCCCGCCGCCTTCGCCTCCGCAATCAACGCCTGCTTGAGCGTCTCTCGCCCCTGGCGGAAGAGGGTGACGTATTTGTCGTCGCGCGCCGGCGCCTGCACCAGATCGAGCAGGTAGAAGACGCCGCCGCTGTGAGCCGCCAGGTCCACCGTGATGGCGCTGGTGATGCCGCCGGCTGCCCCGGTCACCACGAAGACGGTGTCCTTGCCGAGCGCCATGCCGGGAGCGCCGTCCCTGGCCGGCTGTTCTTCCAGAGAAACGGTGTAGCGCTGCCCCTCAAAGTAGCCAACCTCAACGACGCCTGGATCGAAGAGCGCCTCGGCGATCAGCTGTTCGGCCGGCTCCACCGTTTTGCGCGACGCCTCGAAGTCGACGGCTTTGACGGTGACGCCTTTGCCGCCTTCACGCAGAGCCTGTTCCATATTGTAGGCTTTGGTGAAACCTACAACTGCGCCACCCAGCGGCGCGACGGCGGGAACCGGACCGTAGCCGTGCAAACCGCCCAGTCGCGTCGCCGAGACCAGGAACGTGTTCGGGCCGCTCACGCTGTCGTAGAGCGCACGCATCGTCGTATAAAGATTCTTCACGCGCACGCGATTGTGCTCGCGCCACTCCTCCGCCGTCATCTCCTCGATCGGTGGCTCGACGTCCAGCGCCGGCAGCCAGAAGACGCCCTGAATCTTACCCTCGGACAGCCATGTTTTAAGTTGAGAGTCCAGGGCGTCCGTGGCCACGCCTGGCTCGAGCGTGAGCACCGTGGCCCCGCGCTTCTGCAGCTTTTCCACCAGCTTCTGCCCAACGCCGCCCCGGTCGAGCATGACGACGATGCGGCTGTCTGCGCCGATTGTTACGCCGGTTGGTTTGCAGAAGTCGATCGGAGGCCGCAGGACAGGAACCGGCACGCGACGGGGGATGCGATCGGCGTCTTCCAGCGCACCGATGGTTTGGATCGGGGATGGAGAAGCAACGGCTTGAGGGGATTGGGTTTCGGAGGGCGCCTCCTGCACTTCAACCTTCGCCTCTCCCAGGTCGGGGCGCATCTTGCGCACAAAGTCGATCACGCTCTGCAGCGTCGGATAGTCGCGCAGGTTCAAGCCCTCCTGGAAGGGGATGCCGAACGCCTCGCGGATGCTGGCGAAGGTCTCCGCCTGCTTGACGGTGTCGATGCCCAGGTCCGCCTCCAGGTCAAGGTCAAGCTCCAACATCTCGGGCGGATAGCCCGTCTTCTCGGCGACGACTGCGAGCACCTTCGTCACGACCGGGTCGGAGGCCGAAGGGGGCGCTTCTGCACTCTGCGGCGGAGGCGACGGAGCAACTTCTTCCCTCGCTCCGCCCTCCTCAGCCTTCGCCTCTCCCAGGTCGGGGCGCATCTTGCGCACAAAGTCGATCACGCTCTGCAGCGTCGGATAGTCGCGCAGGTTCAAGCCCTCCTGGAAGGGGATGCCGAACGCCTCGCGAATGGCGGCGAAGGTTTCCGCCTGCTTGACAGTGTCGATGCCCAGGTCCGCCTCCAGGTCGAGATCCAGGTCGAGCATGTCCTGCGGATAGCCGGTCTTGGCCGCCACGACTTCCAGCACCTGATCCACGACCGGGTCGGCAGATGGAGCCTGGACGGGCTGCTGCGCGACCGGCGCAACGATCGGTTCAGGCTGAACAACAGGAGCCGGAGACGGCGCTGCAATCGACGGTGCAGCCGGCTCGGCAGTCTGCAGGGTCGGGACCTGGGGCGCCGGTTCAGATGCAGGGGGAGGCGGCGCAGGTTTCGAGGGAGCAGGGGGCGCCGGTTTCGACGGAGCAGAAACAACAGGTGCAGCCCCGTCGCCTCTTGCCGCGCGTTCCTCCGCTCTGCCGAGTGCTTCGCCCCTCACCGCTGCGGCCACCGCCGGCATGGGCAGCGGGCGATATTCGTTGATCAAGCCGTCGCCGGGCGCTGCTGCGCGCAAGGTGGGTCCGGTTCCGTAGCGCCATGCGCTGGGCGCCGGCGAACGAACAGGCTGCCCCTGCGCTGCAATGCGCAGCACGCGCTTGACAACCTCGGTTCGGGCATGGTCATAGCCGCTGACGTCATCCAACCAGCGTTGATAGCGCGCCTTGTCGTCGATGCGGTCGTGGCCACCTGGGATGCGCCGGAGCAACGTCATGGCAATCTGTGAGCCAAAACCCGCCGAGAGATGCAGCGCGTATTGCACCGGATAGCGGCCGCCGCGGCTCAAATTGAGCACGCCTAGCTCCGGGTCGACCTCCTTAAAGTTCGGCACAGGCGGCACGATGCCGTACTCCAAAATCTTGACGGCGATCACATCCTCGACGCCGGCGCCCATCGGATGGCCGGTGAAGCCCTTGGTGTTGCAGACGACGATCTCGTTGGCCGCTTCGGCGAAAGTGTTGCGCAAGGCCATGACCTCAGCCGAGGCGCTGCCGCCGCGCGCGGGCGTGAAGGTCTCATGCGAGATGAAGGCCATCTGCGGCGCCATGACGTACCGATTGAGGCCAAAGCGGCGCTCCGCCGCCGTGACCAGCCGGTTCATGACGTCGGAGATATGCGACACATCGAGCCGCGTGCCGTGATAGGCGCTGTTGGCGGTCTCGCTGCTCAGCAGCTCGGCGATGCCGCGCATGCCGCGCTCGCGCACGGCGTCCTCGCTCTCGATCACCAGCGCACAGGCGCCCATGCCGAGCAGCGTGCCATGGCGACGCCGGTCGAAGGGCAGCGCCGCCTCGTCGACTTTATCGTCGGTGGCGGCGGCGCCCGTCGCCAGGAAGCCGGCGCCGACCCAGCCCATCAGGTTTTCGCTGGTCACATCGTCTGCACCGATCACGATCACGCGGCGACAGCGTCCGTCGCGGATCCAATCCTCGGCCAGCGCTATCGCCTGGGCGGTGCTGGCGCAGGCGGCGTTGACATGCGTGTTCGGCCCGCGCGCGCCGATGTACTCCGCAAACTGACTGTGCCCCATGGCCAGGATGCGGAAAATGAAGCGACGGTCGAATTCATAGGGGTGGCGCTCCAACTCATTGCGCAGTTCGCCGATGCGCCGCATGATCTCGCGCAGCGTGGTCGGATCGCTGGCATACTGACGCAAGTCCTCAAGCATGGCAAGCTGCCGGCGGCGGTTCTCCCACTCGTAATAGCGGCGGAACTCCTCGGCCATGCGGTCGCCGCCGGGGAAGGCGCTGGCGAAGATGACGCCCGTCTCGTCGCGCAGGGCCTCGGGCAAGAGCCAGCGATCGGGCAGATAGGTGCCCTTGCTCGTGGGCCGGTAGGTCTGCACCAGCGGGATGCCCGCCTCGCGCAGCGCGTCCAGTCCGGCGGCCATGGCGAGCTGCGTCGTGATGTCGAGCGCCTCAATCAGCTTCTCCGGAACGCCGTACTCTTCGGCGAGATTGAAGTAGCCGCCGCGACCGGCGAGCTTGATCACCTCATCGGTGTCTTCGATCACCTCGAAATGGCCGCTGCCGTCCTCGCCTTTCACCAGCCGGGTGATGCGCTTGTTCGCCATCTCCTTGCGGAAACGCTCTGGAATGAGGTCGACGAATTGCTCCCCGCGCAGGATGCGCAGCGCGTTCTCCGGGTCCATCACCGATTTGTTGGCGCCAGGCAGTCCCAGCCCTGTGCCGGTGATGACGACCGAGCCGGCGGGCGTCTCATTGCGATCGTAGTTCGAGGGCGATGGGCGAGGAGCGAAGGACGCAGCGCCGGTCGCCAACTGTTGCAGCGCCTGCATCAACGCCTGCCCCAGCGCGTTATTGGAATCGACGGTTGACTGTGGCATAGGTGCACTTTCCTTCATCGTTGCCTGAACTGGAGCGGACGTCGTAACGACGACAGGCGCAGGCTCGACTCGCCCCTCACCTCCGGCGGCTCGCACCACCGCTCCGTATCCGGCTGCATAAAGTCCGCACAGCGCTTGATTGAAACTTTCGAGCTCGCCGGTTTTAGGGTGATTGGTGAGCAATGACCAGACGTCAGGTTGATCGCCCAACACATCGTCGACGAACCCCTTGAGCGCGCGCTTCGGCCCGACTTCAACAAAGCAACGCACCCCTTCGCGATGCATCGTCTCCAGCCCTTTGACCCACTGCACAGGCGAGGCAATCTGGCGCTCCAGGATGTCTTTGATCTCCTCCACGCCGGTCGGGTAAAGCTCGCCGGTGACGTTGGCGACGAGCGGAATCCGGGGCGAAGAGATGCTCAGGCGATCCAGCACCTTGCGCAGCGGCTTGCTGGCCGGCGCCACGATCCGGGTGTGGAACGCGTGGCTGACGGGGATGCGCACGGCGCGGTAGCCTTTTTTCTCAAAGCGTTGGATGGCCTGCTCCACCGCCTTACTGGCGCCGCCCACCACGCACTGGTTGTAGCTGTTGATGTTGGCGGCGACGACGTAGCCGTCCACCTCTCGCAGCGTTTCTTCGATGACGGGGAGCGGCGCCATGACCGCCGCCATCCAGCCGTTGTCCTCCACGCTGACGCGGGTCATCTCGGCCCCGCGCGCGGCCGCCGCCTCAAGCGCGTGGGCGAAGGGCATGACGCCGGCTGCGATCAGCGCCGCGTACTCGCCGAGCGAGTGCCCCATCACCATGTCCGGCTCGAAGCCGTACTCGGCGAGCAGCCTGTACAACGCCGTGTCCATCGTCAGCATGGCCGGCTGCGTGATCGCCGTCTGCATCAACGCCAGCTCGGCCTGTTTGACGGCTTGCGGGTCGCTGCTGTCCACGAAAATGTAGCTGGTCAGCGGCCGGCCCAAAATCGGCGTCATCACCTCGTCGGCCTCCTTGAAAACCTGCGCGACCACCGGCTCTCGTTCGGCGAGCAGACGCCCCATGTTCACATACTGGCTGCCCTGGCCGGGGAAGAGGTAACCGAGCTTGCCCGGCTTCGGCCCGCCGCCGCGAAAGATGCCCTGACCTTGCAGCGCTTTCCATGCCTGCACATTGTCGAACCCCGCGGCCTTGCGCGCCTTCTGAATGCGATCCAACAGCTCCTCATGCGTCCCAAAATCGATAAAGAGGCGTTCAGGCGCGGCGAGATCGGCCTTGGGAGGCAGCTCGCGCTCAGGGGTCCAGCCCGCCTCCACGCGGCGGAAGATGTCATCCAGCTTGTCCTTGAGCTCTGTAGGGGTGTGCGCGCCGATGGAGAGAATGCCGCGCAGAGGTTTCTTGTGCATAGAATGACCTGTCGTAGGTTGGGCCGCAGCCTGGGCGGAAGGAGATGCAGAGTGGCTGAGCGTCGACGCCTCCACCCTCTGCTGTTCACCGTTGGCCTTCGCCGCAGCAAAAATTTTCGGTTCAGGTTTCAACATGCCGGGCACGTACTCTTCGAGCACGATGTGGAAATTGGTGCCGCCAAAGCCGTAGGCGCTGACGCCAGCGCGGCGGGGAAAATTCTTGGGCTGCTCCCACGCCATCGGCTCGTGAATCAGGAAGAAAGGCGTGCTGGCGAAATCGATGTTGGGGTTGGGGGTGCGGGCGTTCAGCGTCGGCGGCAACACCTTGTGATAGATCGCCATCGTCGCCTTCAAGAGGCCGGCCGCACCCGCGCCCGCCTTCAGATGGCCGATGTTGCTCTTCGCCGAGCCTAGCCCGATGCTGCCGCGCGGCGCGCCGCCGAAAACTTTGGTCAGGCTTTCCACCTCGACGACGTCGCCCACGCGGGTGCTGGTGCCGTGCGCCTCGACCAGGGTTGCCGTAGCCGGATCAAGGCCAGCGTTCTCCCAGGCGCGCACCGCCGAGAGCACCTGGCCCTGAGGATTGGGAGCCGTGATGCCCTTGCCCTTGCCGTCGCTCGAGGCGCCGACGCCGCGAATGACGGCGTAGATTTTGTCGCCGTCGCGTTCAGCGTCGGAAAGGCGCTTGAGCAGGAAGGCGGCCGAGCCCTCGCCCATGACGAAGCCGTCGGCGCCTTCGCCAAAGGGGCGGCTGCCCGTTGCGCTCAGCGCGCCGATCTTGCAGAACTTCACAAAGACGACCGGGCCCATGTTGCGGTCAACGCCGCCCGTGATCACCGCATCGACGTGACGCTCGACCAGCAGCTCGAACGCTGCATCGATGGCTGCAAAGGAAGAGGCGCAGGCGGCGTCGGTGATGAAGTTTGGCCCGCGCAGGTTAAAGATATTGGCGACGCGTCCGGCGACGATGTTGGGCAGCTCGCCGGGCATCGAGTCCTCGGTGATCGGCGGCAACGTCGCATCCAATCGCTGATGCCATTGCCGAAGAATCGCCTCGCGCTTGGCGGCGGGCAGTGCGGCGAACTCCGGCGCGGCCTCCAGCGCGTGCATGAACTCCGGAAAAGCCACGCGCTGCTGCGTGATGTAGTGCAACTCTCCCCCCATCGCCGTGCCCAGGATCACGCCGGTGCGCTCGGTGTCGAGCGGACGATTGGGGTAGCCGTAGTCGCTCAGCGCCTCATCGGCGATGCTCACCGCCCACTGCTGACCTTCGTCCATCGCCGCCGCCACTTTGGGCGGAATGCGATACCTCTTCCAGTCGAACTGATAACCGCGCACCCACCCGCCGATCTTGGAATAGGTTTTGTCCGGCGCCGTCGGATCCGGATCATAATAGTCGGCGATGCTCCAGCGGTCGGGCGGCGTTTCCGTGATGCAGTAACGCTTGTGGATGATGTTTTGCCAGAAGGCCGGCGCGTTCAACGCGTCAGGAAGAATTGCGCCGAGGCCGACGATCGCGATCGCTCGGTCGGAGCTTGGATTGGGCATTGGGTCCTCCTTTGTCAACACAAAACCAGAAAACAGGAGATAAGCGGCGAAAGCTTCAGTGCATCAGTTCTCCCGCTCTCCACCTCTCCCGCTCTCCACCTCTCCCGCTCTCCACCTCTCCCGCTCTCCACCCCTCCCGCTCTCCACCTCTCCCCTTCTCACTCCGCCGGGAAAGCCTCCACCAGCTTTTTGCCGACGAAATCCATGTCGTCGAGAAGGCCGGCCTGCGCTGCATAGATAGCCGGGAGATGCAGCGAGTTGGCGAGATTGGGATCGCTCTGTCCGGCGCCGATGGCCCAGCGCAGGCCATCCGTCGCAATCTTCAGCGCCGCGTCGCGCGCGTGGATGCGACTCATGGCCTGCAGCGTCTCCGGACTAAAGGGCATGGCCTCGGTCGGGTGGGCAATCGAGCGCTCGGCGAAGACGGCGGCGGTCTCGGCGAAGGCGATCAGCTCGCCCAGGCGGAAGAGAACATGCTGATTGCGCGTCAGGCGGTCGAGGCGCGCACGCTCCAGCAGGACGGCCAACGCGCGCATGGCCAGCGCCGCCGTCGCTGCGCCGCTGTTGTCGTTGGTGCGCGCCAACGCCTCTAGCTGCGCCGCCCAGTCGTTGTAGTAGGCGCCTTTGGTCTTGAGATGGAGCTGCCAGCGGTCGCGGCTGATCGTCCACTCCATGATCTCGGAGGTGCCTTCGTAAATGGTCGTGATGCGCACGTCGCGCTTGATTTTTTCGACCATGTATTCGCGCGTATAGCCATAGCCGCCCAGCGCCTGAATCGAATCCTCCGCCGCTTTGTTGCCGGCCTCGGTCGCCATATATTTCGCCACCGCGCCTTCGGTCTGCTGGTTGGGGTCGCCGCTGTCGATGCGCTCGGCGGTCCATTCGATATAGGCGCGCGACGCTTCCAGGCGCACGGCGTTGGGGACGATCAGCTTATCCATGTAGCCCTGCTTCTGGTTAAGCGTGGCGCCGCCCTGCACGCGCGTCTGGCTGTAGCGGATCGCCCGCTTGAGCGCAGCCCAACCGGCGCCCAACCCAAACGCCGCCACCATGAGGCGGGTGTAGCCGAAGACGGCCTGCGCCTGCGCCAGCCCCTGTCCCTCGACGCGCCCCATCAGCCGGTCGGCGTCCACATAAACGTCTTCCAAGAAGAGGGCGGCGGTGTTGCTGGCGCGGATGCCGTGCTTGTCCTCCGGCTTGTTTTTGGTGAAGCCGGGCGCATCCTTCTCGACGACGAACCACGACGGGCCGCCGGGCGCCATCGCCAGGATCGTGTAGATGTCGGCGACGCCGCCGTTGGAGATCCACTGCTTGCGGCCGGTGAGTTTGTAGCCTTTGAGTTCGCCGTTTTCGTAGACGGGCACAGCTTTCGTCTTCAGCTGCGCCAGGTCGGAGCCTGCCTGCGGTTCGGTGGCCCCGTAGGCAACCAGCAGCCCCTCGTTGGCGATGCGGCTCATCCAGTAGTGGCGTTGATCCGGCGCGCCGCCGACGACGATAGGGTCGGCGCCAAGAAAGGTGGCGAGCACGCCGGTGGCGATGCCGAGGTCGATGCCGGCCATGGCCTCTGAGACGCGGTACACGTCGTAAGCGCCGCCGCCGAGACCGTCGTCCTCCTCGCTGATGAAGACCAGATGTAGGCCGATGTTGTTGTAAAGATCGGAGAGCACCTCCGCAGGGAAACGATCTTCGTGGTCAAGTTCCAGCAAAAATTCCGGCGTCAATTTCTTTTCTGCGTACTTTTGAAGCGTGGAGAGAATTTGTTCGAGTTCTTTGCGATCTAACGCCATAGCAGGTTTCTCCTTCCGTTCCCCTTCGTACAGATTCCCAGCGTGTTGTGGTGCAGTGGTGGGCAAGTTGCTCCGGACACTGCCAATTTACCTTGTGAAAGTTGTCACATATCAGTGATAGAAATAATCGGCGCCCCGGGACAAGTGTCACTTTGTCCATAAGGGAGAGAGACGTCAGGTTTGACGTCCCCGCCGCCGACGGTTAACATGGCTGATATTCATTCATCGGGCTGCTCAGCCACACACCGAACGGGCATCCAGCGTCTATGCGCGACCACATCCTTGCGATTGACAACGGCACACAGAGCGTGCGCGCTCTGATCTTCGACCTTCACGGCAATTTGCTGGCCAAATCGCAGGTCTACATCGAACCCTATTTCTCCCGTCAGCCGGGATGGGCCGAACAGAACCCCGAATACTACTGGGCTTCTTTATGCGAGGCCTGTCAGAAACTGTGGAAGCAGCCGCAGGCGGACAAGATGCGCATTGCCGGCGCAGCGCTCACGACGCAGCGCGCCACCGTGATCAACGTGGACAGCCGCGGCAGACCGCTGCGCCCCGCCATCGTCTGGCTGGATCAACGGCGCACGCCGGGCCTGCCGAAGATCGGTGGGATCTGGGGGTTGATCTTTCGCCTCACGCGCATGACCGAAACCGTTGCATATATCCAGGCCGAGGCCGAAGCGAACTGGATTCGCGTGCATGAGCCGGAAGTCTGGGCGGAGACGTACAAATACCTCTATCTTTCCGGCTATCTCACCTACAAGTTGACAGGTCGCTTCGTAGACTCGGTGGGCTGTCAGGTTGGCTTCATGCCCTTCGACTATAAACGGCTGCGCTGGGCGGCGAAGTGGGACTGGAAATGGAAAGTCGTTCCGATGGACCCATCGATGCTGGCGGAGTTGGTTCCTCCAACGCATCCGCTCGGCGAAATCACGGAGCAGGCGGCCGAGGCGACAGGCATTCCCCAGGGCTTGCCGTTGATCGCCGCCGCTGCAGACAAAGCGTGCGAGGTGATCGGCGCCGGCGCGCTGGAGCCGCATATCGGCTGTTTGAGCTACGGCACCACTGCAACGATCACGACCACGCAAACGCGTTACATCGAGCCGATCCCGCTCATTCCCCCTTATCCAGCGGCGATTCCCAATGCATACAACCTGGAAGTTCAGATCTATCGCGGCTTTTGGATGGTGAGTTGGTTCAAACAGGAGTTTGCCCAACGCGAGCTGCTCGCAGCCGAGGCGCAAGGGATTGCGCCCGAAAAACTGCTGGATGAGCTGGTGGCGAATGTGCCCCCCGGCTGCGAGGGGCTGATCCTTCAACCCTATTGGTCGCCGGGCATCAAGGTGCCCGGCCCCGAAGCGATGGGCGCCGTGATCGGCTTCACAGATGTGCACACTCGCGCCCATTTGTATCGGGCAATCCTGGAGGGGCTGGCATATGGCCTGCGCGAAGGGAAGGAGCGCCTGGAGAGGCGCGCCGGCGCCCCGATCACCGAGTTGCGCGTTTCAGGCGGCGGCTCTCAGAGCGACGTCGCCATGCAGCTCACGGCGGACATCTTCGGCCTGCCTGCAGTGCGCCCCCATATTTATGAAACGTCCGGGCTAGGCGCCGCGATCGACGCTGCAGTGGGGCTGAAACTCCATCCCGATTTCCCCACCGCAATCAAAGCGATGACGCGCCCCGGCCAGGTCTTCGAGCCGAATCACCGCACGCATCTCATGTATGACGAACTGTATCGCCGCATCTACCTGCGCCTCTACGATCGTCTGAAACCGTTCTACAAAGAAATTCGCAGAATCATCCGCCGCTGATCAGGATCATTGTCCTTATTTGATGCGGAGCGCCGTTTTCAGTACAATTTTGAGATTCCACAGGCGCAAGGTGATTTTGTATGGCAGAGCCTTTGTTGGACGTTCGCTTGCACAAGAGGTATCCCAATCTCCTGTTTTGGCTTTCGTTTTTCGTTCTCAACGCCTTGCTCTTCCTGCCCATGGCCATGGTGAGCGAAGAGAACGCATTGGCGCCGCCTGCGCCGTCGGCGGAAGGGGGGTGGCAATCGGCGCTCAGCCAGCTCCTGATCTGGCGTGAATCTCTGGATCCCTGGCGCATCTCCGCCGAATTGACCCTGATGACGACGCTGTGGGTGTGGTTGGGGAAATGGCGACGAAAATGGCTGGGCGCACTCTTTGGACTGCTCTATATGCTGATGTTGGCCTACTCGATCTATGAAGCGATCGTAATCGGAATCTATCTACTGGAGCCTTCGTTCTACAGCCAGTTCTTTCTGGCGCGCGATGGGCTGCCCTTCCTGGCGGAGCATGTCAACGCCCGCTGGGAGCTCTACCTTGTCGGGGGGGCGCTGGTTTTGATTGCAGGCTGCGCCATCGTGATCGCACTGTGGCGCACGTTGCTGACGAGCGGAGCGTCTTCTGGCCTCAGCCGCAGCTCGCGCCTGATCATGGCGGGGCTCGCGCCGGTCACCCTGCTCGCACTGGCGCTGTATCAACATTACACGGCGCGGCCGGAGATGGTGGTCAGCAGCTTCGGATACAAGCTCCAGCGCAATATCGAAGCCTCTCTCGAAATTTACCAGGATGTCATAAGTTTCGACGACAACCTGGTGCGCCACGTCTACGATTACAGCGGCCATCGACTGGCGCACAAGCCGGACATCTACATCATCTTTGTCGAGTCCTACGGCAGCGTGCTATATAAGCGCCCTCATTTTACACCAGCGTATCGCGCCTTACTGAGCGAGCTGACGGAACTGTTTAACATTGAAGGGTGGCATGTGGCGACGACATTGAGCGAAGCGCCGACGTGGGGCGGCGGCTCCTGGCTGTCTTACACCACCACACTGTTTGGGATGCGCATCGACAACCATCCGCAGTATTTGGATTTACGCAACAAATATCAGGTGGAGCGCTATCCCAGCCTGGGCGCCACCTTGCACGATCAGGGTTATCATTATGTCTGGCTTTCGGCGCTGGATGAAAACATCTCCGAAGCGGGCTGGTCAAAATATACGCGCATGCTGGCGGTCGATGAACTCATCCGCTACAGAGATATGGGGTTCGTCGGGCCGCGCTACGGCTGGGGGCCGGCGCCGCCTGACCAGTGGGTGCTGCACTGGGCGCATGAACATTTGAAAAGTAAGACGGATAAGCCGCTGATGTTTTTCACCATCACGCAGAACTCGCACTATCCATGGACGCCCCATCCCACCCTGGTGGAGGACTGGCGCACGTTGAACCAACCGGGGCCGGAGCCGGAGCCGGTCGACCCGGAGACGATCGGGCTGGACGCCATGCGCGCCAACTACCTGAGCGCCATCGACTATCAGCTGCGCATGTTGACGCAGTGGATTCTGGATGTAGGCGACGAAAACAGCATCTTCGTGCTCATCGGCGACCATCAGCCGCCGGCCGTCTCTCGTCGCGCAGATGGGTGGGCGACGCCCGTGCACATTCTCAGCAAAGACGCCGCCTTCATCGAAGCCTTCGCAGAGTATGGCTTCGTTCCCGGCCTGGAGGTGAACGATCTGGAGCCAACGCTGCGACACGAAGGCTTCTATTCGATGTTCATGCGCGTGCTGCTTGGCCGTTACGGAGCGAACCGAATCGCTCAACCCGCTTATCTGCCGGAAGGCATCCTGCGCGAAACCGTTGATACAGCCGATTACTGACCTTCAAGCGATTCTCTTGGAGGAGGCTTCGACGCTTCCTGAAAGCTTGTAGATGCAGGAACAGGATAGCGCTCACCGGATCGAACGGAGAAAAATTTGATCGATCTCCTTCAATCCATGCGCTTTGGGCTAGTGAGAGAAAGGAGTCAATCCATGTCTTTCCGCATTGTCAGGTGGCTGACGATTTTTCTTATGGGCGTGTTGATGGTGGGATGTGCAATGCCGCTCGCTCCTGCGGTTACGCCGCAGGCCCCACAACCTGCTGAGTCTCCGGAGGCTGCAGGCGAGGCGGAAGAACCTGTCGACGCTGAGGCCGCCACGCCGGGCAGACCGGTGTCGGGTCTGCGCACGTTCGTCGTCGTGCCAGAAGCCTCGCGCGCTTCCTACCTGGTGGATGAAGAGTTCTTCGGCGGTGCGCTGGCGAAACTCGGCATCCCGGCCGGTTTCAACAAGGTGATCGGCAGCACGCAGGCCATCGAAGGACGCCTTCAGTTGAACCTGGACGACCTCTCGGCGCCGTTGGGCGAAAATATCTTCACCGTGCGCATCAACACGCTCACAACCGATCGAGAGGACCGTGACCAGTGGATTCGAGAGAACGGCCCGCGGCTGGACAGCTTCCCCATCGCCACCTTCGTCGCCAAAGCGATCGAGGGGGCGCCCGCCACCTACAACGAAGGCGAGGAAGTAAGCTTCAAGCTCTCCGGCGATCTCACGATCCGCAACATAACGCGGCCCGTCACCTTCGATGTGAGGGCGAGCCTCAACGGGGACACGCTCACAGGCGTCGCCACCACCCGGCTGTTGATGAGCGATTTTGGCATCGAGCAGCTCAGCTTCGCCAACACGCTGACCGTCGCCGACGAGTTTGGCCTGGAAATCCACATCACAGCGAAAGAGGAGTGATCAGAACTTCTCACCTTTCGGGCGGCGTCGAGCCGCTCGAAAGGTCGAGGAGTTCGGGCAGGACGGCGCCGCTTTCATCGGTGGATGAAGCGCTTTTCCGGCTCTTCGCCAGCAGCGCGCCGGCCAACCCCAGGCCGGCGACGCCGAACAGCACGTCACGCGCGCGGATCAGCAGGCTCAGGCTGACGCCCGCAGCAGAGGACTGTCCAAGCATACGCATCGCCAGCGCCTGGCTTGCCTCCAGGGCGCCAATGGCCGCCGGCATCGGCAGCAGAATGGCGATGCGCGCCGCCAACAGCGCCGTGATCGCCTCGGCGATCGTCAATCTCATGCCCAACACGGCGGTCATCAGCCAGAACTCCCCGATAATGGCGCCCCAGCTCAGCAGGGAGGCGCCGACCGCGAGCAATAAAAATCCCGGATGATTGCGACAGAGCGCAACGCTTTGCGCTTCGCTGTTGTAAATGGCGCGCGCCCAGCGCGTCTCCGTGAATGGACGGAACGCGCTTCCGCGGTATGCGCTCCACCGCTGTCCCATCCGGTCGAACACCTTCAACAAGGCGGAGAGCGGTCGCCCTCCGGCGAGCAGCGCAATCAGCAGGCTCAACGGCGCCAGCAACAGCGCCACGGTCGTGAATAAAAGCTGCGTCTGGCCGATGCCCAGCATAGGATGCGCCTGGACGAGGAAGAGCGCGCCGAGCGTGAGAAAGGTGAAATTGGTCGTCATCTCTAGCGTCTTGTCGACGACCACCGCCGCCACCGAAGCTGAGAGCGGCACCCCGTGGCGCGAGGAAACCAGATAGACCTGAAGCGGTTCGCCGCCAAAATGCGGCCCCGGCGTGAAATAGCTGACGGCGAAGGTGGCGAGACGATAGCCGATCAACAGCGCGTAGGAGATTCGATAGCCCTGCGCCAGGAGAAGGAGCCACCAGCGCAGGCTGAAGGTGGCCAACACAGCCAGGTTGATCAACAGCAGCAGCCCAATCTGTTCAGGCTCCAGGCGGCGCAGACGCTCCCACACCTCGCGCAGGTCGACGGCTCGCAACGTCAACCAGAGCAACGCAATCGCAAGCGCCAACCAGATAAGCTGAACCGCCAGCCTGCCGGGCTGAAACCATTGTCTCGCCCGCTTGCGCAGCGCCCTTGTCATGAGCGGCCTCCGTTGCGCGCCCCGAGCTTTGCGTGCAGATAGTACTCTTCAGGTCGCCACAGCGACCAACGACCGCTGCCGATATGCAGAATGTACACGCTGCACGCCAGGAGCAGCGCGTTCACCCAATGCAGCCCTATCGTCGTCGCATCGAACGCAGCGAAAAAGGCAAGCGCCAATGCGCCTGCCCGCCCGACGACGCCAAGCAGCACAGAGCCGACGGCCAGCGCCGCCACAGGCGCCGCCCACAAAGGAATGGCGTCGCTTTGTCGGAGGAGCCAGATTGCAAGCAGCGCCGCCAACAGTCGGACAACAAAAGGGGATTGCTCTTCGATGAGCCATTTGGCGCGGCGTCGCAGCGAGTGATAGCGCGGCGAATCTGCGTCGATCGCTGCGCTGACCGCCAGCCAGTCGCGGCCAAAGCTGAACGCAAGCGGGACGGCGAAGAGCCACGCAGCGAACAGGGCGACTTCGTCTCGCCACAGCGGCCAGAGCGCGATGCTGATGAAGCCGGTCTGAAAGCCGGCGATCAGGCGGCGGTGATCGGAGGGAGGCAGTTCACGCACGGGCTTTCCAAGCCGCCGGCGCAGCCAAATGCCCAGAATGAAAAGCTGTCGCGCCATGCCCAAGATGAGATACCAGGGCGGCAGATGGCCATATTGAATCGCCAGGCCGACCGCAATCAAAATGCCAAGCCCGTCGAACTCGATGTCGAGAATGGCGCCCAACCGGGTCTCGCGGCTCGTGTAGCGCGCGACGAAGCCGTCCAAAAAATCGATGACGCGCTCGCTCATATACAGGAGAGCCGGCGCCCACGCCAGCCACCCCTGCGGCGACGGTGCAAACAGAAAGCCGGCCATCAAGCAGGTGAGCAGCCCGCGCGTCAGCGTCATGCCGTTGGCGACGCCTAAAGTCGGAAACAGCGCAGCGCCTTCAGGAGGGTGATTGAAGCGCAGCGCCCACCAGAGCACAATCATCTGCACCATCATGGCGAGCGTCGCCAGCAACAGCCACTGCAACGCATCCGCCGTCGACCAGGCGCGCCATAAGACCCAGTAGCCAAGGCCAAGCACGCTGACATAGATCAGCGCCACGTATAGCCATTGTCTGCGCAACTCGCTGATCAGACGCCGTTCATCATAGACCATACTCGCACCCGCCCCTCACACCCGTCGCGCATAGATGTCCCCTGAGCCGGACGCCTCGGTCAGCGTCTCCAGCCACGATAGCATTTCCGTCGCCGAGAGCCAGCGCGGCGATCCCCAGCGATGCTGTTCCCCTGGAGACCAGTTAAACTCGTAAGCTCCCAGCGCGGCAAGATAGTCAACGCACGCAAGCGCCAACGCCTTGGCGGCGCCGATATATTCAAACGAAAGCGCCGCGAGCGGACGAGAAAGCCCGCGCAACGCCTCGAGCTCGTATCCCTCCACGTCAATCTTGCAAAAAGCCGGCTCGCCGAAGCGCTGGATCAGCGCATCCAACGTCGTCACAGGCACGGTGACGGCTCCATCCCAGCGCACGTGAGCAAAGGAGTCGCTTTGCTGCACCGCCTCGATCCACTGGGATGAAAGCGTCGAGACGGTCGGCGCGTTGGCACTGATAAAAAGCGTCGCTTCCCCCGGTGCAGCGCCCACCGCAGCCTCGACCAGCGCGATTTCGGGCGTCCGGCCGTACCAGCTTTGCAACAAGCGCATGCAGGCGGGTTGAGGCTCCACGCCTACGATGCGCGCGCCCAGCCCCCTCCAGATGAAGAGGCGGTTGCCGACATGCGCGCCGACGTCAAAGCAAAGGTCGCCCGGACGAATGAATTGCGCATAGAATTTGCGCATCCGGCGCAATTTGATCGGGTTCCAGTAGTATACGAAGATGGAGCGCAGCAATCCTTTCCACTGCGGCGCAACGCGGTCGCCAGGCTGAACGTCCATCGCCTGATTTCACCCCTAGTCTGTGTGTTTGGGAGCCGGTGAAGACTCGTCATTGCACAATGCAAGGCGATTTTGTCGGAACGCCTGGTTGGCTGCATGGCAATGATAGCCGGAATCCTATCACAAACAAGCGCAAGACGTAGTACGCAATCTTCCTTCTGCACCAAAAACCAGAAGAGCCGCAACGGGTCTTCCACCCTGTTGCGGCTCTTTTCAGCGCTGCGACGCGCGCCGTCGATCCACCGGGAACGAGCGCGGAGCGATGCGCCCTGCATCGCTCCTACGCCTATTCCAGCTCTTCGACATATTTGTCGTACGCTTCCGGCTCCATGAGCGCAGCCAGTTCCTGTTCAAGTGCATCCGTTGGCCTGACTTTGAAAAACCATGCGTCATAGGGGCGTTCGTTGATAATTTCCGGCGTGTCCTCCAGCGCCGTGTTCACCTCGATCACCTCGCCGCTGACCGGGGCATAGACGTCCTCCGCCGCCTTGACCGATTCGACCGTGGCTGCCTGTTTTCCCGCAGTCACCGTGTCGCCGACCTCCGGCAAATCCACATACACGACATCGCTGAGCGCATCTTGGGCATAGTCCGAGACGCCGATCACGGCGACGCCGTCTTCGATGCGCACCCATTCGTGGGTCTTGGCGTATTTAACGCTTTTGTCCAGTTTGTATTTCGCCATCTTTGCCTCCTGAGTGGGGAATTGGTTGGGTTGGTTACTTGTAGCGCGGCTTATAGAAGGGCCGCTTGACGACGACGGCTTGCTTGGACTCGCCTCGCACGATGACGTCTACTTTGGCGCCGATTGCGCTGTGCTCCGCCGGGACGTAAGCCATGGCCAGGAATTTGCCCAGCGTCGGGCTTTTCATCCCCGATGTGACATGGCCGATAACCTTGCCGTCCACGGCGACCGGGTAGCCCTCGCGCGGCACGGCTTTGTCGATCATTTCGAGGCCCACCAGCAGCCGCTCCGGTTTTTCCAGACGCACCTTGAGCAGGGCGTCGCGCCCGATGAAAGGCTTGCTCCAGGAGATCGTCCAGCCCAGGCGCGCCTCGAGAGGATTGATCTTTGCACTGAGCTCGTGCCCGTAAAGGGGCAGACACGCCTCAAAACGAAGGCTATCGCGCGCCGCCAGGCCGCAGGGCAGCAGCCCCTCTTCTTTGCCCGCTTCCAGCAATTGATTCCAAAAATCAATGACATGGTCAACAGGCGCGTACAGTTCAAAGCCATCCTCGCCCGTATAGCCCGTGCGCCCGGCGATGACATGGAGGCCGCCGATCTGCGTCTCGATGGCGGTGCGCGTGGCCACCGTATGGAGAGGATAGTTCGTCAGCTTTTGCAAGATTTGTTCCGCTTTGGGGCCTTGCAGCGCCAACATGGCCAGATCGTCGGATCGCTCGATCAGGGCCACGTCGTAGCGCCCCAGATGGTGTTCGATCCAGGCCCAGTCCTTGGCGCGATTGGCGGCGTTGACGACCATCAGCCAGCGGCCTGAGAGTCGATACAGGAAGATGTCATCGACGACGGTGCCGTCTTCATAGCACAGCAGGCTGTAGTGAGCGTCCCCCTCCGCCATCTGCTCGACGTCCCACACTTGAATCTGTTGCAAGAACTCAACGACGTCGGGTCCGGCCAGCTCGAACTGCCCCATATGGTCGATGTCGAAGAGGCCCGCCGCCGTGCGCACAGCGTGATGTTCGGCGGTGGGGCCGGTGGGGTATTGCACGGGCAACTCGAAGCCCGCAAACTCCACCATGCGCCCACCCAGAGCGACATGGATTTCGTAGAGTGGGGTGCGTTGCAACACAGGACGCTCCTTTGCGTTTGAGCTTATCTACGCCAACAGGGTCTTCCAGGGGCTGAACGGTTGGTTTTTCAGCATAAAAAGTATAAAACTGTGCGAATGCACCCGCAAACAGAGTGCGTACGCGGCGCCTGGCTTCAACTCAGGCGTCGCTCTCCTGCGACAGATGCTCGGCCGGCGGTTCGCCCGATTCCGCCCAGCGATCGAGATGCGCCAACGCCTCTTTCAGGTTGAAGCGCGGCTGATAGGCCTTGCGCCCTGTTCCGCCCTTTTGCCAGGGGCGCGGCCCCTCCAGCGGGCGATAGTTGACGCCGTAATGATCCAGGCGCTCCAGATGACGCGCCAGGCGCTCGCGAAAGGCGGAGAAAGGTTCGCGGCGCTCGCTCCAGCCCACCTCGGCCAGGGCGCAGAGCCGGGGGAACGCCATATATTCGAGATGCGCCTCGTCGAGGATCACCTCCCGCCAGAGCTGGCACTGCACGCCCAACACGTGGTGGAAGGTGCTTTTGTCCTCCCAACGCGCCGCAGGCTCATAGGTGTAGACATCCTCCAGCGTCACCGACTGACCGATGGCCAAGGGTTCATCCGGACCGTCGTCCTGGGCGTAGTCGAAGTAGGTGGGGAAGACCGGCGCCAGGACGACGTCGTAGCCGGCGGCGGCCGCTTTCATGCCGCCTTTTTCCCCGCGCCACGACATGATGGCGCTGCCCGGGGTCAAGCCGCCGTAATGGATGATCTCATCCCATCCGATCAGCCGCCTTCCGCGGTCGGCCAGGAACTTCGCAAAGTGCGCGGTGAACCAGGTGCGCATCGCTTCTGCGCTTTCGACGCCGAGCGCAGCCATGTGGGCGCGAATCTCAGGGGAATTGCGCCATGGGTCAAGCGGCGCTTCATCTCCGCCCAGATGAATCCAAGGCGAAGGAAAGATCGCCAACAGCTCCTCCAGGATCGTTTCCAGCGCTGCGATGGTGTGCGGCAACGGGTTGACCAAATCGGAGCTGATGCCAAAGTAGGTCGCCACCTCCACTTTTTGAGCGGGGTTGCAGCCGAACTCTGGATAGGCGGCGACCAGGGCGCGTGCATGGCCAGGCAGGTCGATCTCTGGCACGACGGTGATCCCGCGCAGGGCTGCGTAGGCGACGATCTCGCGCAGGTCATCTTGCGTGTAATAGCCGCCGTGCGGCGTTCCATCGTGCGGATCCTTCGGGGAGGTGGCGAAGCCCAGGCCGGTGTGCGGACGATGCGAGGCGATTTCGGTGAGCTTCGGAAAGGCCTTGATCTCCACGCGCCACCCCTGATCGTCGCTCAGATGCAGGTGCATCCGGTTCATGTGGTGCATGGCCAGCAGGTCGATGAAGCGCAAGATCGTGTGTTTGGCCGCAAAATGGCGGGCCGTATCGATCATGCAGCCTCGCCAACCAAAGCGAGGGCGGTCTTCGATCAGACAGGCGGGTGCGCTCCACTCCACGTTCGGCAACGGGGCAGCGCGCCAGTTGGCCGCCGGCAACAGTTGGCGCAGCGTGTAGACCCCGTGCACCAGGCCGGCCGGCGGCCCAGAGATCACGATGCGGCGGGCGTCGATCTCCAGCCGATAGCGCTCGCCGTCCTCCTCTTCGCTGCGCAGCACAATTTGTGCGCCCTCGGCGTCGGTGGATTCAAGGCGCAGGCCGGTGCTGCGCTCCAATTCGATGCGCAAAAGCTGCGCTGCGCCGCTTGCTCGCTCGTCGGCCGCGACGCCCACCGGAGATTTCAACATCAGTTTCCCAGGCCTCTCTTCGACGCGCCAGGGCAGCGGGACGATTGTAGAAAGTTGTAAATCCGACATAAGCGTTTCCTGACAGATAAGATGTGTGGTTGAGAGTGAATCAAGGCTGCCAACAAAACATCATACCACAGTTTGTATAAAGCCTCGATTCTTTTGCTTTGTAGAGCGAGCAGCGGTACGATTGATCTCATTTTAAGCGTATGTTGTGTAGCAGCTTCTTGAAAAATCGAACGCAAATCGAAAGTTGAGGCATCTATGAGCACCCTTCCAGAATGGCGCGTCGCCGTCGTCGGCGCCGGCACCATCAGTCAACGCGTCCACATCCCGGTTTTCCAAAAGCAGCCGAACACCACGGTCGTTGCGGTGTGCGACGTCAACGAGGCGCGCGCCCGCGCCGTGGCGGAGGAGACAGGCGTCGCCGCCGTCTACAGCGACTTTGAGAAGATGTTGCTTGAAATCCAACCCAACATCACGGTGGTGGCGACGCCCAATGTCTTCCACAAACCGATGGCGATTGCGGCGTTGCAGGCGGGTTCGCACGTCCTGTGCGAGAAGCCTGTGGCGCTCACCTACGCCGACGCCCAAGAAATGTTTGCCACTGCGGCTGCTCAGAACCGCGTGCTGACCGTCGGCACACACTTTCGTTTTACGGCGCCGATGCAGGCGGCCAAGCGGCACGCCGAACGAGGCTTCTTTGGCCGCATTTATGCGGCGCGCACGGTCTGGCAGCGGCGCAACGGCATTCCCGGCTATGGAAGCTGGTTCACCAACAAGGACCTGGCCGGCGGCGGCGCGCTGCTCGACATCGGCGTGCATACGTTGGATCGCGCGCTGTACATCATGGGTTATCCACGGCCCCGACGCGTCAGCGGCGTCATGTACGCCGAATTTGGCCCGCGCGGTCGCGGCCTGGGAGGCTGGGGGGCGGACATCCTTCAACCCTCCGAAGGCGCTCGGTTCGACGTCGACGACGTCGCCTGGGCGCAGGTGGTCTTTGAGAACGGCGCCGTGCTCCAGTTTCAGGTGGCATGGGCCTCGAACTATCCGGAGACGTTCGTCACCGAAATTTTCGGCGACGAGGGCGGCGCCTACATCGGCGGTTGGGATTCAGTCCAACTCTATACGATGCTCAACGGCCTCGAAGTGAAGCTCGAGACCGAACTCCCGTCGCAGCGGGGCAGCTCCTATGAACAGTTGATCAACAACTTCGTGCGACGATTGGAGGGAGACGAAAGCGCCGACATCGTCACGCCAGAGCAGGCGCTCGTGCACGTGCAGATCGTGGACGCCATCATGCGCTCGGCCACAGAAGGTTGCGAGGTGGCGCTGTAGCTCAGCGGGCGCAGCCGGCTTTGTTTCCGGGAAACGCCGGATTTTCAACAAATCCTCTGGCGATGACGGTGGGTGCGGCTTTCAGCCGCACGCTCTCGATGGCACGCAAAGTCTTGGGAACCCAAGGAGGCGTAGCTGCGCGCCGGGTCCATCGGTCGCCAGAATCCTTTGCAAAATTTCATCCAGCTTCCTGATGGGAATAAAAAACGGGGTGTTTCACGTGAAACACCCCGTTTTTGTGTGCGTCGATTACAGGTAATCGCGCAGCTTGCGGCTCCGGCTTGGGTGGCGCAGCCGACTCAACGCCTGCGCCTCGATCTGGCGGATGCGCTCGCGCGTGACGCCGAACTTCTTGCCCACTTCCTCCAGCGTGTAGCAATACCCGTCGACCAGCCCAAAGCGCAGCTGCAGGATGCGCACCTCGCGCGGGGTCAGACTCTGGAAGATCTCGTCGATCACCTCGCGCAGAAGTTGTTGACCGGCGGCCTCGCCCGGCGCGTCGGCGTCCTCGTCCTCGATGAAATCGCCGAGATAGCTGTCCTCCTCTTCACCGACCGGCATCTCCAGGCTCAGGGGGCGCTGGCTGACGCGCATGATGTGCTCGACCTTGCGCGGCGAGACGCCCAGTTCCTCGGCGATCTCCTCCGTCGTCGGATCGCGGCCTAACTCCTGCACCAGCTGACGGCTGGTGCGCGTCAGGCGGTTGATCTGTTCGTACATGTGCACCGGCACGCGGATCGTGCGCCCCTGGTCGGCGATGGCGCGCGTCACGGCCTGCCGGATCCACCAGGTGGCGTAGGTGCTGAACTTGTAGCCGCGGCTGTAGTCGAACTTCTTCACGGCGCGGATCAGGCCGATGTTGCCCTCCTGAATCAGGTCCAGGAAGGGCACGCCGCGGCCGACGTATTTCTTGGCGACGCTCACCACCAGACGGCTGTTGGCCTTGATCAGATGCTCCTGCGCCGCCTGTCCGTCGCGCACGTACCAGAGCAGGCGCTCGCGCTCCTCCCAGTCTTCCACGCCTTCGGCAAGTTTCTTGCGCGCCTCGCGGCCGCGCTCCATGCGCTTGGCCAGCTCCACCTCCTCTTCGGCGGTGAGCAGCGGCACGCGGCCGATTTCTTTCAAATAAAGGCTGATCGAGTCGTCGATCTCGATCTGGCTGAGGTCGAGGTCTTCCTCTTCGATCTCGGCCTCTTCTATTTCGGCTTCGCCCAGATCGGCGAGCATGTCCGGCTCCTCCTCGCGCGGCTGACCGACCTCGATGCCCTGTTCAAACAGCGCAGCGAAGATATCTTCCAGCTGCTCCATGGAATTCTCCGCCTCGGGCATCACCCGCAGCACGTCGTCGTACGTGACGTATCCCTGGGCGCGACCGAGCGCCAGCAACGACTCAAGCGCCGCCTCCGGGCTCAACGCCATGGGCGCCTCTTGTTCGCCGCCTGTATTCTCCTCAAGCGTTTCGCCGCCTTCCACGATTGTTTCTTCAATCAATTCGTCGTTCATCTCTTCCTCGAGGTCGATGCTGAAGTCGTCCTCGATGGAAGCGCGCATCGATTTTTGCTTCGCCATCTTCACCACTCCTTGATCGCCAATCCATCGTGCGATCGCTATTTAAATAGCATCCCACACGATCGAAAATTTCTCTATAACCTTCCCTACAAAACCTGTAGCCGTTTCTATAAGAAACTCTTCTGAAAATCCCCTCACAAAACCATAAGAACGCCGCCGGTTGCATTCGAACTCGAACATACTCCAGCCTACTGCATCTTCGGCGGCTGCACAGCCTCCTTGAAATCCCACACCAACCCCCGACGCTCAAATGCGGCATGACAGACGGTGCATTCCACCCGCTGCTCGGCGCTGCGCGTGAACGCCTCCGCCTGACAGTGCGGACACCGAAAGAGGCGCTCGATCGCCATCTCGCCAGACATCGGCGCAGGGCGCAGGGGGTTGCCCGGCGCACCGATCTTCAGGAAGACGCTGGGCGCCAGCGGAAACGTTCCACCCGCCTGAAAGAGCCAGCTGTCCAGGCGCGCCAGCGTGTGCGCGTCGATCCGCGTCTTGAGCGCGCTCAGCCGAAAATGCGAGACCGCCAGCCGCTCTTCGATGCGCAGACCCGCCGCCTGCAAGCGCTCCTCCATCCATCGTGGATGGAAGTTGAAGTTCATCTCCACAAATTCAACCGGCTCCTGCGCCCAGGGCGACCATCGCTGGCGCCCCACCATCCACCGCAGGATCGCCTTGAGATTGCGCTTGTTGGCGTATTCGATCACGCCCACACTGTGACGGTGCAAAACCCGTCGCAGCTGCTCCAGCGCCGCCGAGACGTCAGCAAGATGATGCATCACCCGCACCATCACCAACGAGTCGAGAATGTTGCTCGCAAGCGGCAGCGTATAGAGGTTGCCGGCGACAAAAATGAAACGCTCGTCTTCCCCCAATTGATCGACCGCCTCTTGCAACAAACTGCGACTATAGTCGAACAGGATCACCTGCTCGTAATTCCTGTACAGGTCGGCCAGCCGCCCAAAGCCGGCGCCGATCTCGGCGATGCGTCCGCCATGGGACGGGAGGAGCCGCCGGAGCGCCAGCCGCTCAACGGCGTCCTCGTATTGCCTTCCGCTGCCCATCCAAAAATCAGCCCGGTACTGACTACCTTCGTAGTCAATCACCGGGATGGGTGACGCCTGCCGCATCTGGACAAATTCCTTCACGAATTCCGTCCGAATTTTGTGTTGCGAGCCGTCTTGACCAACCGATTGCCTGATCGGCCAATTGGTTGCCTGACCGACCGATTGGATGTTTCACGTGAAACACCCAATCGGTTTTCAATAGCGAATCAACCCTAAACGCAAGGCTCGCAAAAGTTACATCTACAAAAAAATAGTGGGAGGTGACGCTCCCACCCTTTTTGATTTTGCAATTATACCAAGATCGATTCGCAAATTCAACACTTGATTTAATTTTTTTCTGCACAATAAATTGCAAAGCGGTGCAGCGTGGACAACCGCGACAGGCTGCTCCATCCGGCAAACCGCCGACGACGCAGTCTAGATCAACCGCTCGTCATTCTGCGCGCAGCCACGATCACCTGCCCAAGGCTCACGCCGCCGTCATTGGGCGGAACCTGCCGGTGCAGCAGCGGCTCGAAACCCGCTGCCCGCAGCCGATGCGCCAGATGCTCGCTGAGTCGCCGATTTTGAAAACAGCCGCCGCTCAACGCCACCCGACTTTGACCGAGGCGCTGCGCCACGGCGACGCCCATTTCCACCAGCGCGTTGTGAAAGCGCGCGGCCATGACGCCGGCTTCCTCCCCGCGGCGCAGGTCGGCGAGCATCGCCTCCAGCAGCGGCGCCCAGTTCAAAAGCAGGGTCGAAGCCACAGGGGAAGGGTGGGGAGCGACGTTCGGGAGGGTGTCCCCCATCTGCACAGCCTGCAGTTCCCCTGTAGCCGTGGTTTCCTCGACGAGGAAAGGATAGGCGCGCAGTTCATTGCGGTCGGCGCTATGCTCCAGCGCCATGGCGGCCTCTCCCTCAAAGGTGACGCGCAGATGCAGGCCGATCAACGCTGCCACGCCGTCGAAGAGACGCCCCATGCTGGTCGTAATCGGCGCGTTGACGCCTTTCGCCAACATCGTCGCCAACACGCGGCGTTCATGCTCGGCGAAGCTGCGCACCGGCGCCAACCATTCCCAGGTGAAACACTCTTCGCCGTACAGCTCCCACAGCAACGCCAGCGCCACGCGACGCGGTTCGCGCACGGCGGCTTCGCCGCCTGGCAGGCGAAACGGGCGCAAGTGCGCTACGCGTTGAAAATCTGCAGCGTCGCCCAACAGACACTCGCCGCCCCAGATCGTCCCATCCAGCCCGTATCCCGTTCCATCCCAGATCAGCCCCAACGCCGGACCGGAAACTTCGTTGTCGGCCAGACAGGCGGCGAGGTGGGCGTGATGGTGTTGCACCGGAATGCGCTGGGGTTGAGCGTCCGCATGAGGGCCAGGCCTGCCGATGTCGCCTGCACCGATTGAATTGTTCGCCCACTTTGTTGAAAGATATTCCGGATGCATGTCGTGGGCGATGGCGGCAGGCTGCGCCTCATAGAGACGCAGGAAGTCTGCAATGACGCGCCGGAAGGCGTCGAAGGCGGGCGCCGTCTCCAGATCGCCGATGTGCTGGCTGAGAAAGATCTGTTCGCCGACGCTGAGCGCCACCGTGTTTTTCAGATGCGCGCCGACCGCAAGGATCGTCGGCAGGGGATGAGGGGCGCGCACCGGCATCGGCGCATAGCCGCGCGCGCGACGCAGCAACTGCGGCTGCCCATCGACCAGCCAGAGCACGCTGTCATCGGCGTGGCGGGCGATCGGCCGGTTGTGGATCAGGAAACCGTCGGCGATGGCGCCCAACCGCTCGAAAGCCTCCCATTCGTCGACGCAGATCGGCTCGTCGGTCAGGTTGCCGCTGGTGGCGACGACAGGGAAGTCGAGCGCCTCCAAGAGCAGATGATGAAGCGGCGTGTAGGGCAACATCACGCCCAGGTCTGGGTTGCCCGGCGCCACCGCTTCGGCGACAATGGCCCCCGCCCGTTTGGGCAAGAGAAGGATCGGCGCCGCCTGGGACTGCAACAGGCCGGCTGCGGCGGGCGTCACCTCACACAGAGCGGCGGCCTGTTCCAGGGTGCGCGCCATCACCGCCAGCGGTTTGGTGGGGCGCTGTTTGCGCTCGCGCAGCTTCTGCACGGCGGCGGCGTTGCGTGCATCGACGATCAGGTGAAAGCCGCCCAACCCTTTGACGGCGACGATTGCGCCGCTCCGGATCGCCGCCGCCGCAGCGCGCAGCGCGCTTTCTCCCTCGGCGCTGAAGGACCATGCGCCGTAAGTCTGCGGCCAGCCGGCGAGCGAAGGCTGTGCGACTGAGGGAGACTCACCCTCAAGCCTTGCGTCGCCTCTGGTGTAAAAGGCCACCTGCGGCCCGCAGAGGGCGCACGCGTTCGGCTGCGCGTGAAAGCGGCGGTTGACCGGATCGTTGTATTCACGAGAACACTCCGGACAGAGCGCAAAGGTGCGCATCGTCGTGTTGGGACGATCGTAGGGAAGCGCTTCGATGATCGTGAAGCGCGGGCCGCAGTTGGTGCAGTTGATAAAGGGGTAGCGATAGCGGCGATCGGCCGGATTGAAAAGCTCGGACAGGCAGTCGGCGCAGGTCGCCAGGTCGGGCAAGATGAGCGTGGTGCGCGCGCCGACGGCTTCGGAATGGCGAATCTCGAAGCGTTCGTAGCCGACCGGCGTCAGCCAGGCATGGCGCAAGTGCGTGATGCGGGCGATGGCGGGCGCTTCCGCGGGAAGGCGTTCGAGGAACCGGCGAAGCTGCTCTTCTGCGCCTTCCACCTCGATGAAGACCCCGTGCGTGTCATTCAACACCCAGCCGGTCAGATGCAACCCTGTCGCCAGCCGGTAGATGAAAGGGCGAAAGCCGACGCCCTGCACGGCGCCGGCGATCTCCACGCGCAGGCGGCTCTGGGGGCGGTCGGTGGGGGACGACTTCGATGCGTCGGCTTGCATACCCCTCTCGTCGCTGCTCGTCAGATTCCCGAAAACGCCGAGAAGCCGCCGTCCACCGGCACGACGACGCCGGTCACGAAGCGAGAGGCGTCGCTGGCCAGCCAGATGGCGGTTCCGATCAGCTCCTCCGGCTCACCGTAGCGACGCATCGGCGTGTGGTCGAGGATCGCCTGGCCGCGCGGGGTGTTGGAGCCGTCGGGGTTAAGCAGCAGGCTGCGGTTCTGCTCGCCGATGAAAAACCCCGGGGCAATGGCGTTGACGCGCAGCCCTTCGCCGTATTTGAGCGCCAGCTCCACCGCCAGCCAGCGTGTGAAGTTGTCGATGGCCGCCTTGGCTGCGCCGTAACCGAGCACGCGCGTCAGCGTTCGCTGCGCCGCCATCGATGAGACGTTGATGATGACGCCGCTGCCTTGCGCCGCCATCGGTTCGCCGAAGATTTGCGTAGGCAACAGCGTGCCGGTCAGGTTGAGCTGCACCACGCGCTCGAAGTCGGCCGGTTGCATGTTGAAGAAGGTGAGATCGCCGACGATGGTGGCGCCCGGCATGTTTCCTCCTGCTGCGTTGAGAAGGATATCGACGCGGCCGTAGCGCTCCAGCAGCTGTTGACGCGCCGCCAGCAGCGAACCCACGTCGAGAACGTCGGCGGGCAGGGGCATCGCTTCACCGCCGGCGTCGAGAATGCGCCGCGCCGTTTCTTCGGCCTTCTGCGCCCGTCGGCCCAGGATCGCTACGCGCGCGCCGGCCGCTGCAAAACCGCGCGCGATCGCGCCGCCCAACACCCCTGTGCCGCCGGTGACGACGGCGACTTTGCCTGCTAAACTGAACTGATCGAGCGTAAAAAGAGCCATCGTTGCTTCTGTCCTGAAAGGTTTGCGTAGAATGATTTGTGTCAAATTTTCCGATGCCGACAGTCTGTCAACGGATATTGTACATCACCACCACAGAGACGAATCCGTGCTGGAAGCGTCAGATGGAAAGAAGCTGGCAGAGACCAACAGTGTTCAGTCTGCGTCATGGGCGTTCATCGTCGGCCCTCCCCACCGGACAAAACTTCGATAAAGTCCGTCCCCTCTTCGAGAAGAAGCCGCTGCACCTGAGCGTCGTACATGCCTAAAATGATGCGCTCCCAGGTGGCAGGCAAATTCTCAAAGCGGTAGACGTCTTCCACACAGTCGCCGGGGCGCCAGGTCGAGGTCGGATAGGCGCCGTCTTGCGGCCAACGATCGATCTGAGCGACGACCTGCCCGTGCGCATCGAGCGCCTGCACAAAGACCGTGTAGTCGGCGTGCAGGATGCGATCGGTCGTCCACAGCAAGCGCACCGTCAGCGCCTCATCGTCGATCGGGGAGGCAGCCTCGACGTCGAGAAGCTGGATGCCATTTTGCCAGCGCGCCTGCGGCGTTGCGTGGCTTGGGCAAGTTGGAGCGACGGCGTTGATGCGCACGCGGGCCAATCGGACGACATCGTCGATGGGCCGCCCGGCGGCGTCAAGGATGGCGAGGCGTCGCCCCGGGTCGTCATACGGGTAGAAGCCGACCGTGAGCGTCGCCAGCGCATCGGTCGTGGTTGGCATCGGGCGGAGCCAGTAAGAGTCCCGAAAGAGCGCACCGGGAATCCACTGCGGAGTGGGATGCTTGCCTGCAACCGGCACCCCGTCGAATTGATAGAGCATCTCTCCGTGCTGATCGGTCAGGTGAATGAACAGCGTGAAAAACTCTTCGATGGGGCGATGGGTTGTCCAGTAGAGCGTCAACGGCAGCGCCTCTCCTGGGTTGATGGCCGCGCCGTTGGGGAAATCTGCGCCGAGCAGTTCGATGCCGTGATCAAATTGGGCATGCACCGGCCGGTCCGGTTCAACCGGCTCCTGAAGGGGCGGAGGAAGGCGATAGGCGTCCGCCAGAACGCCGAGCTGCGAAACGGCCACCCCCAGAAAGAGCAACGGAATCACCGCCAGCGCCGGTCGATGCAGCCGCGCCGGAAGAAACGCCCGCCAACCCAGCGCCAACAGCAGCGCGATCGGCGCGATGGCCGGATAGAGGAGCCGTCCCTGCGCCGTGAAATTAACCAGTCGCATCCAGTTGAGAAGGCTGAACAACACGCCGACCGTCCAGAGCAGCGACAACGCCAGCGCAAAGGTCGTCCGCCCTGCGCAGTCGCTCGAGAGTTGTGAACGCCGGCGCAGGGTGAGACGAAGCGCGCAGACAAGCAACCCAACCAGCGCCAGCAGCGTTGCAATCTGCATGGTCTGCAAGATGTACGGCGGCGAAAGGACGCCGTAGCCGAATTCCCCCCAGAAAGACTGCTGCACCAGCGGCAACTGCGCCAACATCTGCTCGAAAGAGAGCGGCTGCGGCCGCGCCAGATCGGGCAGCGCGGCCAGCATCGGCGCAAGCGGAACCGGTTGATGATAAAGCCACAGGTTGCGGGCATACCAGAAGCCGGCGACGGCGAAAGCGCCCGTCAGCAACGCCGTCGCCGACAAGGCCATCGCGCGTCCGTTGCGCCGCAACGCCGTCAACAAAACGAACAGCGCAGGCAGCCCCAACGCAAGGTTGCTGTATTTCGTGAGGGCGGCCAGCCCCAGCGCACAGCCCGCCCACCACCAGCCCCAGGTGCGCTCCGGTGCAGCGGCGGCGCGCACCAACAGCCACATGGCGAGGGCGGCCGTCCCCGCCGCCCAGGCGTCGTTGGTGATGGTGGCGGCGCTGAAAAGAAAGCGAGGATTGAAGGCCACAATGCTGGCTGCGGCGAACGCCAGCATCGTCTCCCCAGGAAAGAGCGCCCGCACCAGCAGAAAGGTTGCGCAGAGGGCAAGGGCGCCGCCCAGGGCGGAGACAAGGCGGGCGATCCAGACCGGCAGCTGCGCCTCCCACGGCGCCTCGTACACCGTGGCCGTGGCGCGAAAGGTGAGTCCCTTGAGATATTGTGGATTTGGGCGCAACAAATCCAGCCCTCTTTCGACCGACGCCCCTGCGCTCGCCAACGCGGCCAGCCCATAGTACAGCGGAGGCTGCTGCACCAACTGATGGGAGATAGCGGCGTGCTCTTCATCGATGGAGGGAAGGCTGCGCGCCCGATGGAGGTGGACGATGTAGCTGTAGTGGGCGCCGGCGTCCGGCGCCTCAAAGGGCGGCGTAAGCGCCGCATATGCTCCGACAAGCCCTAAAAAGACCAAGATCAGCAGCCACAACGCTGGCTGAGCGCATCGCGTCTCGCCGGAGACGTGACCGCCCTCTTCAGCGGCGAAAAGGCCGCCTGCACGAAAGGGAAACGGCGGTCGCCTATCGCCGCCAGGATGGCTGGAAAGCTGCGCCGGAGACTGCTTCACGTCGAACGCCGTCGCTCCTGCTGGGCCAGACCGCTCAATAAGAGTTGCATCAGCAGCGGATTTTGAGGGGCGGGCAATGACTGCATCCAGCGCGAGAGGGTGGCCGCTTGCTCCGCAGCCTTTTGATCGCCGGAGATGGCGAGCCAGAGCGCCTGCGCCTGAAGGGCGGCCCTCATCCCTTCCAGGAAGGAATCTCGCTGCGGCGACGCCTCGATCTCATGAAGGATGTGATGGATGAAGCTGCGGGCGTGGTCGGGCGACAGAGGAGTGGGCAGCGGCGGCAACATGCTCCAGACGTTGCTCGCCCACTTCGTCCAGACGTGCATGGCTGGATGCTCGAGCAGCCGGGCCGCCATGTGCGCCAGCTCTTCCGCGTTCGACCGACCGGAAGCAACCTCGACTTCCTCGTTGAAGAAAGACTGGTGTGACTCTGGCAAGGCGGGGGCGGCGAACTGCCAGAGCAAATCGTTGTACAGCCTGTATTCGCCGGGCAGTTCGGCGCTTTCCTTTTGTTTCCAGTGGGCCTCCAGCGCGCGCTGCAATAGCCAGCGCCCGGCGTCAAAGGGCGCCTCCAGGAGAAGGCCCTGCGCCTCTTCCGACGGCTCGAGAGGGATGAGTTCTCCGATCGGTCTTTGAGGAGGCAACTGGGCGTCATTGATATTCTCGGCGCCGGAACAGCCAAAGACGCCGAGATGCAAAACGACCCTCACCCAGAGGAGAACGCCATCGCTGCGGTTCTGCGCGCTGGCGTTGCGGACGAACCAGAGAACGCAATGTCCACTGGCGTCGCACGGGCCGAGCAGGGCGCGCCAGCCTTCGGGCGAGGGCGGTTGATAGCGCTTGCCGGTGAATTGGAGCTTGCGAAGACTCCGCTGCGCCTGCTCAGCAAGCGCCGGCGGCAAGGTGAAGGCCAGAGTGTGGAGGGCGCGCAAGGCCTGAGGGGCGGAGTCGAGCGCCGCCAGCGCCGATAACCGTTCCAGCGCGGCGCGGGCGACCGAACTTCGTCGATCCTGGGCGATCAAACGCAGCAGTTCGACGCGATCTGCAGGCGCCATCCGGTCGAGCAGATCGAGCACCATGAAGGCGACGTCGACGCCATGCTCCTGCATTTGCGTCACATACTCCAGCAAGATATGACGATTGGCGCGCCCCTCCTCGATCGCCTCTTGCAGGCTCTGCATGGCGATCTCGTTGTTGCCGGCCAGGTCGCTGATCAGCGCAGGCGAGACCGTTTCACCCAGGTAGCGTTCCAGAATCAGTTGGGCGCTGACGCGTTCGAGGGGCGTCCGTTGACGGTTGCCTACGACCTCGCGCAGCCGCGGCGCGATCATCTCAGGCGGCAACAACGCACAGAGATGGCCCAAACCGCCGCGCAGCTGGCTATTGGCCTCGCCAAGATGGCGTAGCACGGCGCCGACCAGACCCTCAGGCGGGAAGCGCCCGACCAAGTCTTGCGCCATGGCGATTAACTCCGCCTCCGTCGTCGCATCGCCCAACGCCTGAATGGCCGCTTCGATCTGGCGTCGCTCCTGAAGATTCTGGATAATTCCTCCCTCGCTCATGACGTTCTAGCTTATCTGCGCACGCGGGCATCTGTCAAACCGCCTGTCCCGCCTTCATTCCCCCCTGGGCTGTTCCGACTCGCCCGATCGATGGTACAATAACCTCAAATCTTTTCTTGGAATCCATGGACATCAGAAAGAAAACAAACCATGACGAACGACAACTTGACAAATTCACAGACACAAACGCGGATTCCTCTCGCCGTACAGCTGTATACGCTGCGCAACCTCTCGCTTGACGCCGACGCGCTGCTCGGCGAGGTGGCGGCGGCGGGCTACGCAGGCGTTGAGCTGGCGGGCAACCTCGGCCTGGACGCCGGTTCGCTGCGCACCCTGCTTGAAAAGCACAACCTCAAGGCGGTCTCTGCGCACGTGCCGCTGCAGGCGCTGGAAAATGACCTGCCCGACGTCGTCCGTTTTCACAAAACCATCGGCAACGACACGCTGGTTGTGCCCTGGATCGCCGAATCCGAACGCGCGAAATCTGCGGAAGGATGGAAAGCGCTGGGGAAACGCCTGGAGCGCCTGGGGCGTCGCCTGCGCACGGCGAACATGCGGCTGCTCTATCATAACCATGACTTCGAGATGATCCTCATCGATGGAAAGCCCGCCATCGCCTGGCTGCTGGAGGCGGCCTCGCCGGACTATCTCGGCTTCGAGCCGGACGTGGCCTGGATCGTGGCCGGGGGACAAGATGCAGCATCCATGCTCCGGCAATACAGCGGTCGCGTGCCGCGGGTGCATGCCAAGGATTTGGGCGACAACGAAGCGGAACGCGGCCTGGCGGACGTAGGCAGCGGTCGCCTTGATTGGGACGTTATTTTGCCGGCGATCGAAGCCGCCCATACAGAATGGATCGTCGTAGAGCATGACCTCCCGACCGATCCGCTCGCCAGCATCCGGCGCAGCTACGCTTTTCTCGCCGAAAAATTGAAAGCCTGATCGACGAGGGAAAGAAGATGGCGCGCACCGCGATGTTTGCAGGGCTGGTCTTTGATCAAAGCGGCCGCGTCGCCGAAGTGACGCATGTCGGCGAAAATGCCTGCTACGTGGTCTACGAAGACGATTTCAAGCGACACATCGACGCCGAGATCGTCGATCGGCAGGTGTTGCGCTTCATGCGACAACAGGTCGAAGGCAGCCGCGATCTTGCTGTCGGCGCCATTCTGGAAATGATCGGGCGCGACGATCTGTTCACAAAGGCGGCGGTCGAATCGACCATCGAACACATGGAGGACGCCGTCGGTCAGCCGATCCCCGAGGAAGCGCGCCAGTGGCTCGGAATGTTAGGGTTCAAGATCATCATTGACGAACAGGGGACGGTGGTCGATATTCAGATGCCCGCCGGCGGCGTCGATGAGGGCGAATAGAACTCATCCGTCGTTGCAAGCCGTCATTCCAATCGACGACTGCGAAGGAGCGGGAACCCTATCCTGGGTTCCCGCTCGATACGTTTGTTTATTGCATCAGCATCTGCTCGAGCGTGTCTGCCACCTGCGCATAGATCGGCGAATCGCCGCGGTTGAGGCGTATCTGGCTGGCGACGCGGCGCACGAGACCGGGGTTGACCTCGGCGAGCGCGGTGCTCATGGAATACCAAAGGCTGCACAGCTCGGGCACTTCATGGGTGGCGGCGCGCACGGCGATCTCGGCGGGCGTGGTGGCGCTCAGGGAGGGATTGCCGGCGTTCAGCCCCAATTCCCGCCAGGCGTTGACCCAGTAGTACGAGAGCATCGGGTTGATCAGGCCGCGCATCCGGCTCCACAAGGGATCATCCTCCTGCACCAGGAAGAAGAAGGCCAGATAGTACGGCCGCGAATGGGCGTAATCGCGATGAATCTGCGAAAGCTCTCCGGCCCGCACGGAGGCGTAAGAGGCCATGTACCAGCGCAAATCTTCGAGAGTTGCGCCCGGCTCTCCCGCCTCCACAGCATCCCATTGCAGACGACAGGCCATCAGATAGCTGCGCGCCGAGGCGGCGAAATCCTGAGAGCGTTGCAGCATCGCCGTCTTCGCCAGGGAGCGCGCCTTTTCGATGCCGCGCGGCATGTTGTCGGGGAGCTGGACATTTTCGATGTCGTAGATGATCGGCTGCAGCGCCGGTTCGTCGGCGAAGGGAATCGAGCTGTGGCCGGGCAACACATAGCGGCCATCCACCTCGAGAATCAGCCCGCGCTGCTGGAGATCTTCCAACAGGCTGTCGATGTACTCGGTGTGTTCGCCGTCGTTGAGCAGAATGAGGGCCAGCTCTGTTTTATCGATCTCCAACCCGGCGTTGACGACGGCGTAGACGAACCCCGACTCGGCGCGGCGCACAAAGGTCGCTTCACTGTCGATGTCGGGGCTGAGCCAGACCGGAACGTGCACCGAGGCCACCTGATCGCGGTAGTCGAAGGCGCGTTGCCGGAAGCCCATCTGCCAGATCTGGCGGAGCGTCGTCTTGCTGCGGATCAACCCTTGATTTTCATACCGTTCACAAAGCTCATCGAGCAGCTCGTCGGTCGTGCGTTCGCCCGGGCGCTCACTCAGCTCTCGGTAGATGTCGCGCAACACATCGCGGCGCGTGGCGAAGTCCACCGACGTCATTTTGAGCCGAGTAAAAATCTGGTTGTACTGTTGCCGCAGCGTGAGCTTGGCGCTCGAACCGAGATCGCCGGACGGCGTGGTCGCCAACGGCGCCGTCGACGCAGCGGACTGGCCGTTGGCGGCGGTTGCCATTCCCCAGGGGCGCGACTCCCACTCCGGCGTTGGCCTGTACTCTCGCGGGGCGACATAGATCTGATGATCTTTCACGTAAAGGGTTAAAATGTCGGTGTTTTGCTCCAGCCAGCTCTTGAACTGCGAGTTGCCCGTCGAGGCCTCGTTGAAAGAGGCGTCGAGCATGAGCATGGTCTGCTTCAGTTTGGCGGCCAGCACCGGCAGCTCGTTGCGCTGCGCATGAATATGCAACGCCTTGAGCAGGAGCTGGCGCGCCGCCTCGGCGTCTGGAGACGGAGCCTCGACCAACCCCTCATCGCCGACAAATTCCCCCAGCGCCGTTTCCAGATAGACAAATTCGTCGCAGGCGCGCATGAGCAGCGGGTGCGTCACTTCGCGCGGGCCGATGCCGAGCGTATACTTGCTATACTCGCGCAGTTTGGTGACCAGCGGGCCAAAATCGCTGTCGCCGGAGACGATCACGAAGGTGTCGATCTGAGGACGTTGAATGGCCGTCTCCAGGGCGTCGAGCGCCATGCGGATGTCGGCGCGGTTCTTGCCGGCGCGAATGCTGAAGATTTGCACCAGATCGACGGCGTGGTTCATCAAATCTTCCCGATAGCGAGAAAAACGACTCCAGTCGGCGTAGGCGCGCACAATGGCGATCGAACCGCGCCCCTGCAAATAATTCATCAAAGGGGTCAGCTCAAAATCGAGAAACTCCTGCTCCGCCCACAAGGCGATATTTTCAAAATCAATAAAAACGGCGATCTGAGCACTCATAAGAGCTTCCTCGAATTCTCTTAAGAACTATTTGGAGATTTGCAAAGAATCGAGCACAAAATTTCTATGCGTATTTTACCGCATTTTACCATAGAGTCTGCGCCAAGTCATACACCGGCTGCAAACATCAAAAGCATCTGCAAGCTCCTCGGGCGAAAGACTGCCCTCTCGCCAAGATGCACCGCCCGAAGCAATTCACGCATGAAAAGTTCTGCGCCTCGACGTCTCTGCGATGAGATTTTCGGCGAAGCCAGACTCGCCTTGCGCGCCGCCAATCTCAAGATTCAAACAAATCGCTAATAAAAACTCAATGACATATAGACATTGATTCGCTACACTGTAAACGGCAAACGGGAAGAGCGGCCATCGAAAATTAGGCATTGATTGCCGTTGGACGATGCGCTGCACGAGAAATGAGCAAAAGGCGATAAACCCACATCATTTTTGGGAGGAATATACTTATGGGAAAGATTATCGGCATTGACCTGGGAACAACCAACAGCGTGGTGGCTGTCATGGAAGGCGGCACTCCGACCGTCATTCCGAATGCAGAGGGCAGCCGGACGACGCCGTCGGTGGTCGCGTTCAATAAAAATGGAGAGCGGCTTGTCGGCATCACGGCCAAGCGCCAGGCGATCGTCAATCCGGAGAACACCATCTACTCGGTGAAACGTCTGATGGGTCGACGCTTCGACGATCCGGAGACCCAGAAGGTCCGCAAGATGGTGCCGTACGCCATTGTGGAAGGGCCGAACGGCGATGCGCGCGTGAGCATCCCGGTGAAAAATAAAGTGTACACGCCCCAGGAGATCAGCGCCATGATTCTGGCGAAGCTCAAACGCGACGCCGAAAGCTACCTGGGCGAGGAAGTCAAGCAGGCCGTCATTACAGTCCCAGCCTACTTCAACGACAGTCAGCGCCAGGCGACCAAAGACGCCGGTCAGATCGCGGGTCTGGAGGTGTTGCGCATTATCAACGAGCCGACTGCGGCGGCCCTGGCGTATGGGTTGGACAAGAAGAAGGACGAGACGATCCTGGTCTTCGACCTGGGCGGCGGCACCTTCGACGTCTCGGTGTTGGAGGTGGGCGACGGCGTCATCGAGGTGAAAGCGACCAATGGCGACACCCTGCTCGGCGGCGACGACTGGGATGAGCGCATCGTGCGCTGGCTGATCGACGAGTTCAAGAAAGAGCAGGGCATCGATCTGAGCACCGACCGCCAGGCGTTGCAACGTCTGCGCGAGGCGGCGGAGAAAGCCAAGATCGAGCTGTCGACGGTGACGCAGACCGAAATCAACCTGCCGTTCATCACGGCGGACAGCACCGGCCCGAAACATCTGGTGATGACGCTGACGCGCGCCAAGTTCGAACAGCTGACGGCGGATTTGCTGGAGCGCTGCAAGCAGCCCTTCTTCAACGCCTTGAAGGACGCCGGTTTGACGGCGAAAGACCTGGACGAGGTGGTGTTGGTCGGCGGCTCCACGCGCATGCCGATGGTGCAAGAGCTGGTGCGCCAGTTGACCGGCAAAGAGCCGCACAAGGGCGTCAACCCGGACGAAGTGGTGGCCGTCGGTGCGGCGGTTCAGGCGGGCGTGTTGGGCGGCGAAGTGAGCGACGTGCTCTTGCTCGACGTGACGCCGTTGAGCCTGGGCCTGGAGACGTTGGGCGGCGTGATGACGGTGCTCATCCCGCGCAACACGACGATTCCGACCCGGAAGACCGAGATCTTCAGCACGGCTGCGGACAATCAGACGGCGGTGGACATCCACATCTTGCAGGGTGAGCGCCCGCTGGCCAAGGACAACAAGACGCTGGGCACCTTCCGCCTGGATGGCATCCCGCCGGCGCCGCGTGGCGTGCCGCAGATCGAGGTGACCTTCGACATCGACGCCAGCGGCATCTTGCACGTCACGGCCAAAGATAAGGCGACGGGCAAAGAGCAGAGCGTCAAGATCACGGCGTCCACCAACCTGTCGAAGGAGGAAGTGGAGCGCCTGGTGCGCGAAGCCAAACAGCACGAGGAAGAAGATCGCCGACAGCGCGAGTTGATCGACGCCCGCAACACAGCGGACAACCTCATCTATGTGACGGAGAAGACGCTGCGCGAGCTGGGCGACAAGGTGCCGGTCAACGATCGGGCGACGATCGAAAATCTGGTCGAAGAGCTGAAACAGGTGAAGGACTCCAACGACCTCGCCCGCATCCGCAGCCTGACCGAACGGCTCCAGCAGGCGACCAACGCCCTGGCGCAGCAGATGTATGCGCAGTCGGGCGGCCCCGGCGCCGGCTCGACAGGCGGGCAGCGACCGGGCAGCGATGAGGACGTAGTGGAAGGCGAATACCGCACCGTCTGATCGGCGCCGAGCCGCACCGAGCAAGTGAAGAGATTTCCGAACGGGCGAGGCAAGACCTCGCCCGTTCTTTGCTAAATAAAACATTGAGCACATCTGTGCAGAGTGAAAGGGGACGAATCTTATGGCATACTTTGATCCATTCGGCGGCGGCTACAGGCGCCGAGGACATTCCGACGCCGTCGTGGTGAGCGCAGCGGAGCTGCAGCGATTACAACAAATGGCGGCGCAGCTTGAACAGGAAAACAAAGAACTCAAGGCGATGATCGAGCGCCTGAATCAAGAACTGCGTCAGAAAGCGCAGGAGATCGAAATCAAAGACGAAGCGTTGCGCAAACAGAGCGAGCATCAAAAACAGCTGGAAGCGGAGCTGGTCTTTCTGCGCGCCGCAGTGGCCGAAGCCAATGAAAGAAAAACATCCGACGCTGAAAACGCCGCCTGGCAAGATCGATATTTGCGTCTTCACGCTGAGTTAGATAATCTGCGTCGACGGTTAGAGCAGCGCTCGAGCGCAGAGACCGCAGAGAACCGCCGTCAGATTTTGGCGGACATGCTGCCGCTCGCCGACCATCTGGACCTGGCGCTGCAACATCGACCGCAGACGGACGATCCACAGGTGCGCAACTTTATCGCCAATATCGAAGCGACGCGCCGCGCCTTTCTGGAAACCCTGCGACGCTACGGAGTCGACCGCCTTGAACCGCTGCACGAGCCCTTTGATCCGGACCGCCATGAAGCGGTCGGCGTCATCTCCTCGGAGAGCGTGCCTGCGGATCATGTAGCGACCGTCGTGCAGGCAGGCTACAGCGAAGGCGACCGCCTGATCCGTCCTGCACGCGTCCTGGTCAGCAGCGGCTCGGCGCAGTCGGATCAAACTCCGAAGACCAACCGGAAGGAGGGATGAGGGTAGCCTATGGAAGTCAAAGATTATTATCAAATCCTTGGCGTGCCGCGCACCGCTGACGAAAAGGAAATCAAAAAAGCCTTTCGGAAGCTGGCGCAAAAATATCATCCGGATAAGAATCCGGGCAATAAAGAAGCCGAGCAAAAATTCAAGGAAATCAATGAGGCGTACACGGTGCTCTCCGACCCGGAAAAACGCGCCAAATACGATCGATTCGGCGCGCAGTGGGAGCAATATGCACGCGCCGGCGGCCGTCCGGAAGATTTCGATTGGAGCTCCTGGAGCGCCGGCCCTGGGACGGGAGGAACCTACACGCGCACCATCACGCCGGAGGAGTTCGAGCAGCTGTTCGGCGGAATGGGAGGCTTCTCCAGCTTCTTCGACACGCTCTTTGGAGGCGCTCGCAGCGCCACAGGCCGCACCAGAACCGGTCGGCGCACCACGAGGAGCGATTTCGGCTTTGACTCGATGGGCGCCGCTGTGGAAACCCCGGCCGCCGAAACAACGGTGCAGATCACGCTGGATGAAGCGTTTCGCGGAACCACGCGCGTGCTCGAACGCAGCGACGGCTCGCGCATCGAGGTGAACATCCCGCGCGGCGTGCAGACCGGCTCCAAAGTGCGCATGCGCGGGGCGGCCGGGCAAGGCGACGTGATTCTCAACATCGAGGTGTTGCCGGATCCGCGCTTCACGCGCGAGGGGGACAACCTGCGCGTCACCGTGCCGGTCGATCTCTACACCGCCATTCTGGGCGGCGAGGTGCAGGTGCAGGCGCCCGACAAAACGGTGGCGCTGCGCATCCCGCCAGGCACGCAAAACGGCAAGGTCTTCCGGCTGAGAGGACTGGGCATGCCGCATCTGAAGAACCCGGACCAACGCGGCGATCTGTTGGCGGTGGTGAACGTTCAGTTGCCGACCGACCTCACCGAACGGGAGAAACAACTCTTTCAGGAGCTGCGTCAACTGCGCCAGCGTCGGTAAATGACGTTTGGACGCCTGTCTTTTCTAAAGTCGAACCAGGCGGCTGTTATAATCGTTCTTATTGTGGACATGTTGCGCAGTGCGTTTTGCGCAAGCGAAGACGGATCCAGGTCTTGCACAAAACCAAGCGCGAAATCCAGTTGCACTTGCCTGGAACTCAATAGAAGGGACAGGTCACAATATGTCGGTCACTCCCATCCACCCGGCTGATTTGAGCGACGTGGCGCGTTTGATCGCAAAGCAAAATGCAAACCCGGAGACGCAGTGCCTGTACAGCGGGGAACGCGCCGAAGAGATCGAGGCGGCGCTGCGAAAACAGACGGCTCCCTGTTATGTAGTGGCGCGCGAGGGGCGGATGCTCATCGGCGCCATGGGATGCGAAGTTGAGGAGGAACGGGGGTATCTCCAGGGGCCGTTCGTAGACGGCGCCGACTTCGACGCAGTCGCCGACGCGCTCTGGTCGGCGCTGCAAATGCAGATTGCGTCTCTTACGGGCTGGGAGGCGTTTCTGCATGTGCGCAACGAGCGCGGCGCCGCCTTCTATCTCAGACAGGGGTTCCGTCGAGGGCAGACCGCGCAGATTTATGTGCTGCCGGCTTCGGCTTTGCAGCCGATCGAAGGCGAGCCTGCGCGTCGTTTCACCCCTGAATGTGCAGCGGGCGTGCGCGCCTTGCATGAGCTGGCCTTCGCCGACAGCCCCGACTCCATTGAGCCGTTCATGAACGGCGACGATGAAACTCGCTGCTTATTCGTCTATGTGGACAAGGGACGCTGCGTCGGGTATGTGGCGGCCTCGGTGAACGACAACCCGCGCGAAGGCTCCATCGATCTGCTGGCGGTCGACGCCTCCGTCCGCAACCGCGGATATGGCCGCCGGCTGCTGCTTACGGCTGCACACTGGCTGATCCGCGAACGAGGCATGCCCCAGGTCGGCCTCACGGTGCGCGATATGCGCGCCGACGCCCGAGGACTCTATCAGCGATCCGGCTTTCGACTGCTCCACACAGGCGTCGGCTATGCACGCGAATTCCCCACAAACAAACGACGCTAGAGCCGTCTAGCGCCGGTTCACCCCTGGCGGCGCCTCCGATTGTCGAAATTTCTTGCTTTGCGTGATATGATGGGAAAAATCATTCACGCAGCGCAATTGCTTTCCAGAGGAGTTTGCCATGGACTTCCACCTGACCGATGAGCACAAGATGATCGAGAAAATGGCGTATGACTTCACACGCAAGGAAGTCATGCCCATCATCAAGGAACATGACCGCAACCACACCTTTCCGCATGAGCTTCTGCCCAAAATGGCCGAACTAGGCTTTCTGGGCCTCTGCCTGCCGGTGCGTTACGGCGGCGCAGGACTGGACTTTATCTCGCTGGGCATCGTCTGTGAGGCGCTTGAATATGGCGACTCCTCCGTGCGCGAGACGATCGCCGTGCACCTTTGTCTGCACGCGCTGCCGATCTTTCAATGGGGCACGGAGGAGCAAAAGCGAGAATTCTTGCCGCCGCTGGCGCGTGGAGAGCACATCGCCTGCTTCGGCCTCACCGAACCGGGCGCCGGCTCCGACGTGGCCGCCATGCGTTCGACGGCGCGCAAAGACGGCGACGACTACATCCTCAACGGCGAAAAGATGTGGATCACCCTCTCCAACGTGGCGGATCGCTTCCTCGTCTTCGCCAAGACCGACCCTTCCAAAGGCGCCAACGGCATCACGGCCTTCATCCTGGAGCGTGGGTGGAAGGGGTTGACGACGGGCACGATCGAGGGCAAGATGGGCGTGCGCGCCAGCAACACCGGCTGGATCAGTATGCATGACGTGCGCGTGCCCAAGAGCCATCGCCTGGGGCTTGAGGGCGAGGGCTTCAAGATTGCCATGAGCGCGCTGGACAACGCCCGCTACGGCGTCGCCGCCGGCGCAGTGGGCGTCATGAAGGCGTGCCTCGACGAGTCGATCAAATACGCCAAAACGCGCCAAACCTTTGGTCGCCCGATTGCGGAGTATCAGCTTGTGCAGCAGATGATCGCCAACATGCAACAGTGCATCGACATCGGTCAGCTGTTGGTGTGGAAGGTGGGCTGGCTCAAAAACATGGGCGTTCGCAACACGCGTGAGACGAGCATGGCGAAATGGTACTGCACCGAAGCCGCCTTCCGCTGCGCCAACGACGCCGTCCAAATTCACGGCGCGTATGGCTACTCGGACGAATACAACGTCGAGCGTCACCTGCGCAACACCAAGAGCGCCGTCATCTACGAAGGCACATCGCAGATTCACACGCTGATGCAAGCCGCCTATGCGCTCGGCGACCGCGTGGACAAGCCGCTGCGTTGCGAGATGCCCGCCTACGATCCGGTCTACTGGCAATCCGAGGAAGATGCCCTGGTCGCAGCGTAGCAAACGGCGATGGCCCACTGATGCTTGCAGTCAGACTCTACAAGCGTCTTCCTTCGTTTGACCTTGACCTGACGCTCGAAGCGCCGCCTGGGGTGACGGCGTTGTTTGGTCCTTCAGGCGCCGGCAAGAGCATGACGCTGGCCTGCATCGCCGGTTTAGCGCGCCCCGACGCCGGTCGCATCGCCTTGAACGGCTTCGTCTTCTACGACGCCGCCGCCAGGGTGAACGTTCCTCCTCAACGGCGACGCATCGGCTACGTCATGCAGGATTATCTGCTCTTTCCACATCTGACCGTCGGCGAAAACGTTGCGTTCGGGCTGCATCGTCTGCCGCGGCGCGAGCGAGAGGCGCGCGTCGCGGCCATGCTGGAACGCATGGGGCTGGCGGGCTACGAAACCCGCCGTCCTCAGGAGTTGAGCGGCGGTCAACAGCAGCGGGTGGCGCTGGCGCGGGCGCTCGTCACGGAGCCGCACGCCCTCCTGTTGGACGAACCCTTCTCCGCGCTCGATGCGCCGACGCGCGCCGCGCTGCGTCGAGACCTCCTCGATCTGCAGCGTGCATTCAAGCTGCCGGTCATTTTCATCACCCATGATTTTGGAGAAGCCTATCTCCTGGCCGACCAGTTGGCGGTGTTGGTCGAGGGGAAATTGTTGCAATGCGCGACGCCGGCCGAAGTCGTGGCCCGCCCGGTCAATCGGCAGGTGGCGCAGCTCACCGGCAGCCGCAACTTTCTGAGCGGACAGGTGCTGAGCAGCGCCGAAGCGGGGATGACCGTCCGCGTCGGCGAGATGGTGCTGGAAACGCCGCCTGCGCCGTGGCTCCGTCCCGGCGATGCAGTGACGCTTGCCATACGTCCGGAGCGCATTCTGCTCGTGCGCAAGGATGCGCCGGCCCTTGCGCGGCGCAACGCGCTACAGGGCGTGATTGTGGATGAACTCAGTGACGGCTTCACCTGCACGCTCTTTCTGCGCAGCGAAGGCGGCCCTCGCCTGCGCGCCGGCGCGTATGACCTGGAGATCGTCGTGCCGGTCTACATCTACGAGCGGCTGCACATCGCCGAAGACCGACGCTGGACGGTGGTGCTGCCGCAAGAAGCGATTCAGGTGATGTGAGAAATTTGAGATTGGCGCTGAGTCCAAGGGGCGCAGCCTCAATCTTTAAGGATAGGCGACCTCATGTTGCCCGATATCCAATAATTGCCCTGGTGTCGTAGTCCAGATAATCGGTTTGTCTTGATCGCCCTGTGTGATAAATGTATAAATTGTCATCATGTCTCCGATGAGTACGACCCAGTCGCGCGCCTCCACATTATTAAATTGAAAATATCCATTTGCATCCGAAAAAGTGGAAGGACTAAAAGCATTGCTTAGCGCCCAAAAACAATCAGTCTCCTTATCTTCTGGAGCAGTTCCTTCCGGGCAATACACTTCAGCCAGACGCACAATTGCATTCGCAAGAGGTTGGCCTGTCGTTTTGCTAATCAGCCGTCCCCGAAGCGAGGCAAAATCTTCCTCAGTCGGGCCAGAGGCAACTGCAAGAGGGCTTTCAGGCGCTGCAAGTGGAGATAGAGGACTTTCCACTTGCGGCGCCTGATGTGGGGTCCCTTGAGACTCATTTGTGAAAGAGGTCGGCGCTTCAGTTGGAATGAAAATCGCAGTGGGCGTTGGTTCTTCCTGAGAATTACAAGCCGTAAAAATTACGAGGGCCATCGGAAGAATTATCAAAAACCCAAGGTTTTGAATCTTGGAACGCATCATTTTGTCCACCTCATCTTCTACGATTGATTTTTTGAACGGAATTGTTACGACTTCTTTGTTTATTCTGGAGGAATGTACCATACATCGTAAAGAGCGCAAAAGGGGGTTTGACTATTTTCTCCTTGGCGTTGCCGATTCGAGGCCAAAATACCACCGACGGAGTATTGCGAAAAGGATGAACATCTCATTATGCTTTGCGTGGGAAGGCGCAGCAAACAGAATCAGCGCCTCCCTTGCAAAACAAACGGTGGACTAGACAACTTTTATCAACAGGAGTTCTCTCACAAGGAGGTCAAGAGTTTATGAAGAAGCTTAGATTGAACGTCGCAGTGATAGTAGCGATTGCACTGCTGATCGCATCGTTCGGCGTTGCAGCAGCCCAACAACCGGCATACAACACCCCATTTGTGACATCGATCACCTATCAAAACGTAGGAACCGGCACGGCGACAATTCAGTTCCAGTTTTACAATGAAAAATCTGCTACGCCGATCAACGTGACGCGCACGCTCAATGCAGGCGCCAGCGACTCGATGTTTGTCGGTGGCCTGACCGGCTCTGAGGCATTGCCATCGAATTTCTTAGGCTCCGCCGTGTTGGGGTCCAACCAACCGATCGTGGCCACGTTGGTTCAAATTCCGCAGTCTCAGACGGTCAGAAATCGCCCTCTCTCGAACGGCTTTAGCACCGCGACGCCCAATGTTTTGCTGGCGACCGTGCTGAAGAACCAATTCAACACCACTTCAAAGTTCTCCATCCAGAACACGGACTCGGCGCCAATTGACATCACTTTGCAGATTTTTGACGCCAACAACCCAAGCAATCCGCCGTTCACGTTCACCGAAACAAATATTCCGGCGGGCGCTGCGAAGTACTATGATATGGGGACGCTTTCCGGCTTGCCAGCTTCTTTGAACGGTTCGGCGAAGGTGACAGCCGTGCGCTCGGGGACCTCGACGCCAGCAAACATTGTGGGTTCTGTGTTGGAACTGTCGACCAACAGCGTTCAGGCCACGGCGTTCGAGGGTGTCTCCGCAGGGTCGAACACAGTCTACGTGGCCACCGCCCTTTGCCAGCTTGCCGGGACGAACGCCTCCACAGCGTATGCGGTTCAGAACGTGGGAACCTCACCGGCGAATGTCACTGTAACGTACAGCCCAGGCGGCGCCACCGACACCAAGCCGATTCAGCCTGGCGCCAAGGCCAGCTTCCTGGCTTGTGACAAAAATCCGGCAAACTACAGCGGTGCGGCGACAGTGACCAGCAATCAGCCGATCGTGGTGATCGCAAAAGCTTTTGCTGCTCCGTCCTTCAGCACCGCCTTCCTCGGCGAAGCTAGCGGCGCCAGCACCTTGGCGTTGCCGTATGTTCGCTATACAAGCGACGCCAATTTTGCAACCGGAACGCGCCAACGCGCCTTCATTGCCATCCAAAACGTCGGTTCAAGCACGGTCAACAATGTCGTAGTCGAGTATCGTGACAAACTGGGCAATCTGATTGGCACGCATACAATTCCTTCGATTGCACCCGGCGCCAAGGCGAACTCGAACGCCACGCTTGCCACAGGCGACGCGGCCAAACTACTCGAGTTTGGCAACCCGGAGGCCAATCCAGGCGGCGGCTTTGGCGGCGGCGCCATCATTAAGGGGCCATCCGGTAGCCAACTGATTGCGGTGGTTCGCATCCAGACGGCAGTTCCCAACACTGGAACAACCGTTGCTGAAGACTACAATGGGATTCCGATTCAGTAACGGCGATTCAGCGATGTAGCGATAAACCGGCGATAGGCGTTTTGTAGTAAAGTGAGAGGTGGTTGCATGCAATCACCTCTCACTGATTTTTTTATTGAAAGAGGTCAGAGGCGTTTTCAATGCTCAAGTACATTCAGCGCCGATTGCGCGAGGCTGTTCGTTTTAATTCTTCACGCTATCGTCTCTATCACGTAGTCGCCGACTTCGCATCTCAAGCTCCGCCGGGCTCGAAGGTGCTGGATGCAGGCGCCGGCGAAGCTCCTTTTCGACAACTCTTTCGTCATACGCACTATCAATCGGCGGACTTCACCAAAGTAAACAAGCCTTATGAAACACCGACTTATGTATGCGATCTGGCAGCTATTCCTGTAATCGATGGATATTATGATTACATCCTCTTTACGCAAGTGATCGAGCATCTTCCTGAGCCTGCAAACGTTCTACAGGAATTGCAACGCCTTTTGAAGCCGGGAGGGAAAATTCTTATCACAGGGCCTCTTTTCTTTGAAGAGCACGAACAACCGTACGATTTTTATCGATATACGCAATATGGATTTCGCTATTTGATTGAAAAGGTGGGCTTATCGATCGAGCGGATCGAATGGCTGGAAGGGTATTATGGCACGATTGGGTATCAACTGAACCGAATCGGACAATATCTACCGTGGAGGCCGCAAAATTTTCGTGGAAGCTTAGAACGACTCCTTTTACCCATTTTTATGGTGAAGATGAAATTGTTTTGTCTCTTAACGTCAATCCTTTTTCATCGGCTCGAGCTTCGATACAAACATATTGCTACAGGATATCCGAAAAATTACGTCGTAATTGCCTCCAAACGATCGGTCTCGCAGGTTGAAGTAACAAAATGATGAGATGGCGGAAAACCTTTTTGACAGAGCCCTCCTCTATAGTCCGGCGGCTGCTTCGTGAAATCATGTTTTTGTTCAAATCTCCTGCTGCTTTCCGCATTCTGCAAAAGATTCGCGCAGACAAACTCACCTATCTGGAAATGCCGGCGCTCATCGATCTCTATGAAGCAGTGGCTGTTGCTGAATCTCAACAGATCCCTGGGGTGCTCGTCGAAGCAGGGACGGCGCTAGGGGGCTCAGCGATCGCCATGGCTGCAGCAAAGCGCGCAGAACGTCCCTTGTGGGTGTTTGACGCTTTCGAGATCATCCCTCCTCCTTCAGAGCGAGATGGCAGCGACGCCCACCAACGGTATGCACTGATTCAAAGCGGAAAAGCGGTGGGATTGAAGGGCGCCCCATATTACGGATATCAAACCAATTTAATGGAGCAGGTTGCACAGAATTTCACCCGATTCGGCTATCCGCCCTCGACGCACCGGATCCATCTCATCAAAGGTTATTATTCCGACGCCTTGCGTCTCGATCAACCGGTCGCTTTGGCTCATCTGGATTGCGACTGGTATGACTCTGTGATGACTTGCCTGGAGCGAATAGTGCCATATTTAGCAGTCGGCGGGAGATTGATCATCGACGATTATATGCACTGGAGCGGCTGCAGACGTGCGGTCGATGATTATTTTAACGGCCGCACGGAGGGGTTTGAGTTTGTTATGAAGAGCCGGCTGCATATTCTGCGCCGTTAACTCATGTTACGTAGTTCGATGACGCCTTCTCGTAGAATGCAACCTTTCAGGGGGCCGGATGGAATTTCACAAAGGATTCTGGCAACCGGTAGGCGCAGCTTGCAGCTGCGCTTCCTTGCATTCCCCAAGAACCTTGCGGGCCATCGAGAGCGTGCAGCTTTCATCTGCACCTACAAGGAAACCGGTTCCCTTGCGTTTGTTAGAAATCTAAAGCTTCCCGAAAACAAAGCCAACTGCGTAAGGTGAGTTGTTAATCCAAACAGCGGCGCGCCCCGAGGGTCAATTTTCAGGCTTCCATCATCTTCCAGGAAGTTTTGAAGTTTCCTGGAAGATACTGGTTGCTCTAGAGAGCAGTCAAGCCTTTCTGTTGCAACAGACGAATGTATAACTGCTCCATCTGAGCGGCAATTGAAGCAATAGAAAATTTATTTTTGACGCGCTCCCTGGCGCGTTGACGAGCAGCCCAATCCGGCGGTTGACTGAGCATGGCGAAAATCGCGAGCGCCAACGCTCGAGGATTGCCTGGCTCAACCAAGAGTCCTGCTTCGTTATCGTTCACCAACTCAATAGAGCCTGCTACAGCAGTCGCCACGACAGGCACACCGGCCAAGATCGCCTCTAAAATCACCGTTGGCAAGCCCTCCCATAAAGATGAAGAAACAAAGACATCCATGGCTGCCAACCATGACTCTACATGCGTTTGTGGACCGGCGAAAATGACGTGTTCTAACAAATTCAAGTCTTGAGCCAGTTGTTTCAAGCTGCCCTCTTCTTCGCCGCCGCCGACGAGCAAAAACCTGACGGATGGAATGGCTGCGACAACGATAGCGGCGGCTTCCAAAAAATGGTGATACCCTTTTTGTTTCACCAGCCTTCCGACGGATCCTATCACCGGAGCGGAGGATGGAATCCCCAACATTTCCCGCACAGATTGAGCAGGTTCGGAGAAGCATTCCGGGAACCGTGACACATCAATAGCGTTGTACATGACAAGCGCTTTTTTCTGCAGCCAGCGCGCCACAGGGCGCCGATTGAGCGTATCGACGACGCGCTGTGACACGCCAAGCTCGGCGTCGAATACAAAGGGATAGAGAATGTTCACGAAAATCCTGCGACGCCAGGGCCGCCTGGCCCACTCCAGTTCATTATGAGCCGTCCTGATCAAGACCTTTGCGGATAGCTGATGCGCCAGGAACAGCGACGCCACGTCGCCGAAATCACACTGACTGTGCAAGATGTCAACCGGTTTCTTGATCTGATGGTGGAGCGTTCGAATTGAGTCAATAAAATTTTGGAATGCTTTCCGATCTTGCTTCGGGGGACCGACGACAGTTGCGACCCCTTGTTTAGATAACCTGGCTTGCCACAGTTGCTCGTTTTCACGATCCCACTCCCACAGCGCAGCAACGATCGGTTCAATGCGCGTTTGATCAAAGTGACGCGCCAGTTCGACGCCAAATCGTTCGGCGCCTCCCATCTTTGTGTTTAGTGCAATTCCATTAACAATTTGGACTACGCGGAGACGTCTCATATGGAAAAACGATTGTAGTCATCCCGGATGAGTCTAGAAACGAGGCGTGCCTCTTCCCGAATAAGAGGAAGTTTGTAGGTCAAATGGCGCCGAATCGCATCACGATGCACCCACAAATTTTCCAGCGAATTCACAAGCCCCTCCGAATCGACTGTATGAATATCAAGCACCCAGTCTGATAATTCGAGCATCTGCATAATTCCATATGTTTTGTAAAAATAAGCAATGGCAATGACAGGAGTGCCAGCCGTCATCGCAAAGATGTTCGAGTGGAGGCGCGTGCCGATGAACAAGTCCATTTGACCATAGGCTGCCTGCAGCTCGCCTGCCTGCCAAGGAACATCTATCAGGATCGTTGGAATACCTTTCTCGATGAGGGCGTCGGCGATGCGCCGACTGGGGATGCGATCATCTTCAGCCTCGCTAGGCCCACACACCTGTGGGAATAGAAACACGGTTCCGCCATATTTTCCCACGAATCGGTTCAGTGCATCTACAAGTGCATTTTCATAAACCTGTTGTCTGCGAAAGAAGCGATTCTGCATTCCGAAATCGATCACAGTGGCGCCGATAAAAGGACGCCGCAGACTCTCAGGCTTTGGAAGCACATTCAAAAATCGATGCACATTACCGTTTCCTTGGTACAGGAATGCTGCATCTGGAATGAGAAAGCACTTAGGGTGTGCAAACCCTATCGCTTTCAATGTCTCCATCGAACGTTCGTCTCGCAAAAAAACGATTCTGATCCGCTGCAGAAGCCAGCCAACTACGAGCTGATCGATGCGCCGTCTGAGCGGGCCAACCGACTGTTGCATCATATACAATGGTTTGCCCAACAGCCATCCATAAGCCAAAGAGAACACAGCAAGAAAAAGTGGAAGCCCCAAACCGGATCCGCTCAAAAAGAAATTTCCAGGACAGCTGACGATCAAGTCGGCATGAAAGTAAGCCTCTAGCAGGCGGCGGCGTTCTCGATCCAGGAGCAGATAGAAGGGACGCCCCGTCCATCGAAAGAGCAACGCCGCCAAGATTGCCTGCCCCAGCCAGTAGGGCGCTAACAGAAGCTGCAAAACCATCCAGTCTCCTCGTCTACCAACGTGGGACTTAAACCAACGGACGAACGAACTGACAATGGTCTCCTCTCCACAGGGTGCATAATCTGTTGGGTCATTCAGCGCTACGGTAATATTCGCTTCAGGAAAGGCGTCTTTAACTTCATGCAACGTCACTTCCAACAAGACTGCATCACCCGCATTCCGTACAGAATGAACATTTGTGATAAGAACGTTCACAATGCGCTTAACCTCTTTTTACCTGCTGCACGCAACCAGATGACCGCTAAGAGCAAATGGCCCAACATGAGGATAGCCTCTGATGTCACATACACCCATGCAACCCCCTGAACGCCGCGCGTGCGTACAACCATGAGATTGAGAAGAATGTTGATAGACGCCGAAAGCGCTTGCGGCAAAAGCCGTTTGGTTTGCCAGCGCACCGCCACTAAAAAAGCGGCAAGAGGAAAGGTGAGGCTACGAAAAAGGAGTACACCGCTCAAAATGGCCAGCAGAATGCCTGCACCCTGATACTCAGCGCCGTACAGCCAGAGGACGAGATATGGCGCCGTTAAATAGAGGGACGCCATCAGACCGATGCCCAAACCGAGGCTACCCAGAAGGGTTCGATAAAAGAATCGTTTCAATTGTGCAATCGACTGCACTGAAAGTTGACTATAGATCGGGGAAAGAATGCTGTATAGTGTGCCGGGAATTAGAAACAAGGCAATCAAAATTGTTGTTGCCGGTGTATACAAACCGGCCTGTTCTTTACCTAACCAGGCCCCGACGATCACGACATCGACGCGTTCATACAGCAGGTTCAAGGTAAGGGAAAGCGCAAAAGGCGGTGCTGCCTTCAGTGTACCAGTAACGTCAGTTATTACAGCTTGGAATGAAATCAGCCGACTCATAAGCCAAATTGCTGCCAAGGCGGAAATCGCCATGCCCAGCACGCGAAACTGAAGAAAGGGAAGCAGTTGATTCTGACCTGATGCCGTCTGAATCAAAATCAATGCAATCAGTAAAGACTGTGACCCGGTAATGATAAAAAATGTGATGTGGTTGTTGAGCGCCGTTTTGAACGTTGTAGCCACAACGTTCAGAATTTCTTCGAACCATACGGAAAGAGCACAGAGAAGCACCACCGGATAAGGAAAAATATCGGGATTCAGCCAGCGTGCAAGGAAGACATAAACCGTCAACCACACCAGCCCCAGTCCAGCCGTGATGATCAGCGCAGAAGTGCTCCGTTGGGCCAGAAGTCGCCTGTCGCCTTCGCGAAATCCATTGCCGAGCAACCACCCTTCTAGACCAAGGGTAAAGGCGACTGAGGTGATTTTGGTCAACGCCAAACTGGCAGTGAATTGACCGAATTGCGCTGCTCCGACCTGGCGAGCAATTAAAATCAGCGCTACGCCAGCAAGTACGCGGGCGATTGCAACGCCGGTGAACAAAGCCCCGTAATTGAGCGCAAATCGGCGTCGCCCAAAAGAGATATCTCTATTCATCAAGCGCCAACCTGGTCTGAGGCTGAAAAGACTTCCAGAGAGTGGGTCGTCAGGCGCTGAAAAAGGGCGGTGTATTCTTTGGCGACTGCATCCATTGAAAATTGCATCTTCGCTCTTCGCAGCGCTTCCGTTGCGAGCAATTTCATTCTCTGAGGAGATTGCAACGCCTGAATCAAGACTTCCGCCATGGCTTCTGGGTTTCCAGGAGGCGTCAGTAAGCCGGTCACCCCGTCCTCAATGATTTCTCTGGAGCCCGGAATATTTGTCGCCACGACGGGCACCCCTGATGCGATACTTTCTAACAACACGGTGGGAAGCCCCTCAATGTAGGAGCTGGACACGAAAAGGTCGAAGGCGCGATAGACGTGTTCAATATTCTGTTGAGAACCCAAAAAACGAACATAAGGCTCAATCCTCATAGATTCGGCAAGTGTTTGCAAAGTCGAGCGTTCCGGTCCGTCCCCCACAAATACGAGACGCGCGCTCGGGATACGCGCCACGACGCACTGAAATGCTTTCAGCAACATATCATACCCTTTAAGCTTTGATAAGGAGCCGACCGAGCCGATAACTATGGCGTTTTCAGGAAGATCAAATCGCTTTTTCACAGAGGTCGAATCTATTTCGGGAAGTTCGAAACGATAAAAGTCAATCGCATTGGGAATATAGATCGCTTTTTGTCGGCGAAAATGTGCAAGCTTGCGGCGATTCAGGGCGTCAGTGGCGCTGCGCGACACTGCAATTTCCAAATCAAATATTCCAGGATAGATCCAGTGGCCAAAAATCCGCCCCAGTGCAGGCCGTTTCGGCCATTCAACAATACTGTGTCGGGTGCGCACCAGATAGCGAGCGCCCAATTTCCGTTTCAGCAAGATAGCTGCAATGTCGGTGAATTCTCCATGGCTATGAATAATATCAGGTGTAAAATTGGGCAGTTTCCATAGGCCGCGCAAACTATCGATACAGCTTTGCAGGGGATGCTCCGATCTCCAACGCGCTCCAAAGCAGTAGGGGATGGCGCTGGCGTCCGCCACTGCTTGCCAATATTCCTCAGAGGAGACGCCATATTTCCATATGCAACCCAGGAACGGTTCAATCAAATTCCTGTCAAAGGCTCTTGTAAGTTCAATTACGAAACGTGCTGCGCCTCCCAGCGAATCGCCGACTGCAAGGCCTGCGGTGAGTTCCAGGACGCGGATGGTCATGGTTCCGATGGTCTCCAGCTACTGCTGATTATCTTCAACGTCGCCGGGCATGAATCGCTCTAGGAGCTAAAATTTGATAACGCCGCCAGATAGAATTCTGTCAATTTACGGGCCACAGCATCCCAGCTAAACGTTTGAATAGCTCGGCGTTTTGCATTTGCGCCGAGTGTTGCGCGCAAAGAGGAATCCTTTCCTAGTTGTATGATGGCGCTGGCGAGTTCCTCGTGATTCCGCTCTGAAACGAGGAGACCGTGGACGCCGTCGACGATCGCGACCGAGATGCCGGGCAGGTTGGTCGCAACGATTGGACAGCCCGACGCCATCGCCTCTAAAACTGTGTTAGGGAGTCCGTCTGCATTTCCTTCTGAATCATGGATTGACGGCGCTACAAAAATGTCTGTGGCGCTCAACAGGCTTGCAACTTGATTCCATTCCAAATTTCCCAGGAAACGAACGGATTCCTTGACACCACAGGTTTCTGCCAGAGCAGATAGCCGCGCCGATTCTGGCCCTGCCCCGCCGATGAGGCAGAGACAACGGGGCATCTGAGATGTAACGAGAGGCAACGCCTTGATGAGATATTCCACGCCTTTCTTCTCAACCAATCTTCCTATGAAGGAGATTACTAGTTGATCTGGCGCAATGCCCAAAGACTCTCTCGCCTGCGCTCGTTCTCTCTCGCCAGCTTGAAAGTTTTCTGCACGCACGCCGTATGGCAGCAAATGAACTTTTTGTGGATTCGCATTCAACGCCAAGGCGCCATCGTAGAGGCTTGGACTGCATGCGGTCACGGTGCTGGCGACATCCAGTGCGCGCCTGGCGGCGAACTGGAGCAAAGGCTGTTTTAAGGCAAAAAAAATATCTGAACCGTGCAGACTAATCACCAGAGGACGCTCGATCTGCTTAGACGCCCACGCCGCAGTTACGCCGCTAGGAATCACCCAGTGTCCATGAAGAACGTCATAGTGAAATCGTCTATGTAGGCGCAATATCATTAATGCCTGCTGGGCGGCGAATCCAGGTGCAAGGGCATAGGCAAGGCGGCGCAGCTTTTTATCGCTGTGAGTGGCTTGTGCATACCCCATAATGGCGAACTTGTCAGGCCACACGTAGCGAAAAGGAAACAAACGCACTGTATTCGGCCATCTTTCCAGGCGCGCATGGTGAGGCAACACAACATCGACGCGATGTCCCTGAGCCGCCAGCGATTCTGCCATCGAATGAATGAAACGCGCAGAGCCGTCGCGGGCAGTCAATGGGTAGCTTGATGTGACGAAGCAGATTTTTAACGACCCGGGAAGCGGTGAAATGTCTTCAGGCTTCATTGCTTTTTTGGACGCCGCCTACGTTCTCATATACGCCGGAGGGTTGGCCGTATCCTGACCTATCTGCCTCCCCCCGCCTCAACCGCACCAGCACCTCCTCCATAATCTTCCGGTTCGCGCCGATCAGATCCGCCACCAGGCCGATCAGCAGCGTCTGGAAGCCGGCGATCAACAGCACCGCCGCCAGGATGAGCGACTGGATATGCCCCGCCCCGCCCTGCGAGAAATAGGCGATCAAAAAGCGCACGCCGATCAGCGTGCCGGCCAGCAGCGCAATCAGCCCGATCGTCGTGAACACGCGCAGCGGGCGGTAGAAGGCGTAGGCGCGCACGATGGTCGCCGTGGAATTGGCCAGATAATGCGGGAGGTTGTTCATCAGACGAGAAGGGCGCGTCGGTGGATTGGTGCGGATAGGCACAAAGCGAATGGCGCGGCGCTGCGCTCCCGCCTGGATCAGCGTCTCCAGCGTATAGGAGTACGGGCTGAGAACCAGGGTGTGCAGGGCGATCTCGCGCGTCATGGCGCGGAAGCCGCTGGTGGCGTCCGGCACAGGCACGCCGGCCGCCTGCGAGATGACCCAACTGCCGAACCGCTGCAAAAAGCGCTTCAGCGGGGAGAAGTGCGCAACCTGCGCCACCCCGCGATCGCCGACGACCAGCTCCGCCTCGCCCGCCACGATCGGCGCCACCAACAGCGCAATGTCGGCGCCGACGTACTGGTTGTCCGCATCGGTGTTGACGATGATGTCGGCGCCGAGCTGAAGACAGGCGTCGAGGCCGGTGCGAAAGGCGCGCGCCAAGCCGAGGTTACGCATATGGCGGACGACGTGATGGACCCCCAGTCGTTTCGCCACCTCCGCCGTGCCGTCGCTGCTGCCGTCGTCGATCACCAGATACTCCACTACGTCGACGCCCGGCAGGGCGGTGGGCAAGTCCGCCACCGTCTGCGGCAGGGTCTGCGCCTCGTTATAGCACGGAATCTGGATGATGCACTTCAAGCCGCCTCACCTCATTCGTCGATGCACCGGCGCCAGGACCACGTTCATCGCCGCTTCTCGTCGTCGGGTTTGCGGCCGCCGAACCAGCCGCCGAGGAACATTTGGCGGAACATGCCGGGGCTTTCCTGCGCCGTCGACCTCGCAGACGCAGGCTCCCAATCATGGCGCAAGGCATGGCTCTCCCAGGCCAGACGCTCGGCCTCGGCGTCGGCCAGCGCCGTCAGCAGCGGATGCTCTCCCTCTTGGCTCGCCTCCGCCGCCAGCCAGGCGCGCCACGCCGTCAACGCCGCCGCCAGCTGGTCGAGCCGCTGCAGGACATTGGCGCGGTTGGCCATCAATTCGGCGTACAGGCCCTGCGCGCTGCGGTCGAACTGTGTAGTGCGCGCGAAGGCGACGCCCGCCATACGCTGCGCCTCCGTCCACCCCGGCGAACCGGCGGCCATGTGCAGAAGAATTGCGCCCACCAGCCGCGGCAGGCTCTCGACTGCGGCGGCGATGCCGTCATGTTCATCCGGATCGACGAAGAGCGGCACGGCGCCGGCGCTCTCGGCGAAGTCGCTGGCCAGTTGCAGGGCGCTCGGATTGGTCGTTGGGTCGGTGGACAGACAGAAGACCGCCTTCTGCAGCAGCCCCGCCTGCGGCGTAAGCTCGACGCCAACGCCGTTCAAGATCACCTGCCCGACCACGGCGTTGACGTGACCGGGCAACTTTTCTGCAAAAAGCTGCAACACCGGCCTGAAGACGCCGTTTAACACCAGCACCATCGTCGCCGGCGGAATATCCTCGCGCAGCAGCTCCAGCGTCTCGACCGCCTGGTCGAAGGGAATCGCCAGCACGATCATCGACGCCCCTTCACAGGCTTTGTAAAGGTTCCACTCAATGCGATGCACGGCGTTGCGTTTGCGCGCCTCCTGGGCGACCATCGGCTCTTTGTCGTGGCCGACGATTTCCAGCGCTGCGCCGCTTTGCATCAGCGCCAGCCCCAGGCTGGCTCCGGTCAATCCTAATCCGATGATGGTGATGCGTGGATTTGCCATGTCTCCTGCTCTTGAACTCTTCTCGTCCTCTTGTGCAACGCCCAATTACGCTCCAATGCACCCTCGCAGCCGGCGCGCCGAAGCGGGTCGCTCAATTCTCGCCGTCCGCGCGCTGAAGCCTGTTCAACAGCGCCATTCTCTCTGGGTCGCCGTTCGCCGAGGCGTCCTGATGGTGCGCGATCAACCAGCAGGTCAGTTCGCTGCATCCCGCCTCCTGCGCCCAGGCTGCGCCGATCGCCGGATGGTGCAGCTGCACATACACCGCATAGCGAATGCTGGGCGAGGGCCGCGGAACGGCGAGTCGGTTCAACACCCCCGGCGCAAACGCTTCGAGCACCACCAAGGGCCCGCGCAGCCAGAGGCCCAGATAGGCGCCCGCCTCGGTCGCCGCCGCTTTGCCGACGTCATGCAACAGTGCAGCCACAGCCAGATCGCGCGACGTCGGCCCTTGCCGCTGGAGTGTGCGCAGCACGTCCAGGCTATGACGTCGAGCGTCGAGAGGCATGCGTCGAAAGAGCGCCAGCTGGGCGGGAGCGAGCACTGTTTCCGCCAGGCTCTCGTCCGGCGTTTGCAAGCTTGCTCGCAGCCCCTTGATGAATTGTTCGACGCGATAGCGGACGCGTTGACCTAAGTCGAAACGATTTCGAGTCGCCATCGACGGCTCAGACATCGAGAATTCAGACACTGGGAATTCAGACACAGGGAATGAAGCCATCGGTCTCACCTGTCAGCCGCCGACCAGCGCCAGCAGCGAGCGCAGAATGGCATTGGTGGGCGTCCGAATCAACGCCGGCGCAAAGAGGATCACGGCAAACAGGATCAACATACCGTACTGCATCAGGAAGATCTGCACCTGTCGAGCGTCGTCCGGCAACAGGGCGAAGAGCACGTGCGAGCCGTCCAGCGGCGGGATGGGCAGTAAATTGAACACGAAAAGCAGCACGTTGATCTGTGCAAAAAAGAGCAACAGGCTGGCGAGAAATCCACTTGCACCGAGCCAACGCCATAACAACAGACTTGCGACGGCCAGCGCCAGGTTGCTCAGCGGCCCGGCGATCGATACGAGAATCGAGCCCAACCTGGGATCGACGTCGATGTTGCGGGGATTCCACTGCACCGGTTTGGCCCAGCCAAACCCCACCAACAGGATCAGCAGCGCGCCGATCGGGTCGATATGGCGCAACGGGTTGAGCGTATAGCGCCCCTGTCGACGCGGGGTGGGGTCACCCAGCTGCACCGCCATGAACGCATGGGCGAACTCATGCACCGGCAACGCCAGCAGCAGGATGGCGGCCACAGCCAGCAGCCGCGCCGGGGTGAGCAACGGGCTGCCCTGCCCTAGGGTGACAAGCAGCCCCATGACAACCAGCGCCGCCAATACGCCGACAAAAATCTTCTGCCCCTGACTCAGGGTGCTCCAGCGATACCGCAAAGACTGAAACAAATTCTCCCTTTCCTCCACCGACGCACGGCGTCTTGCCTCATCGCCCGAAAAACAGCCCCACACTGGGTGATCTGCGTAGCAATATAGCTTCGTAGCAGTATAGCATGAAGTAGAATCGCTGCAGAAACCGTCCGCTCAAATTTGGCGAGATGGCCGCTGCCAACGCACGACAGGCGAACGCTCGACGTTGCGAAACGGCCTCCCTTTTCTTTTTCTCGGCTTTTGACGCAGCGCGTTGAAGTGTGCTATGATCTTTTATGCTCGCAAGCGTAACAAAATCGATTCTTCGGTGAGTCTCGATGCCCGTCATCAAGCGATATCCCAATCGCAAGCTGTACGATACAGAAGCGAAACGCTATGTCACCCTGGATCAGATCGCCGAGATGATCCAGGCGCGCAAGGACGTGCTCGTCATCGACCATGAGACCGGCGAGGATTTGACCAACCTCACGCTTTCGCAAATCATCTTTGAGCAGGAAAAGAAGGGGGCGGGGTTCCTGCAACGGTCGCTGCTGGCCAACTTGATTCGCGCCGGCGGCGACACACTCGATCAGATGCGACGCGCCTTGACCGCTCCGCTTCACCTGGATAGCGGTGAAAAAAGAGACAGCGGCGAAAAAAAAGAAGGCGCCAACCAGGGAGCGCTCGACGCCCTGCTGTTCCACCGCATCGATGAGTTGATGCAAGACATCCTGACGACGCTCAATGTGCCTACGGCGCGCGACCTGCGCAAGTTGCAGGCGCAGCTGGATGAACTCAACGAAAAAATCAGCGCACTGCTCGCCGCTGAAGAAGGAAACAAGCCGGGCGACGAGTCAACGTCCGTAGCCGAGGCGTCGGAACAGATTTCATCGGATGCAGAGCATGAAACGCAGTAAAGTTGCCCTGGTCCTGGCGGGCGGCGGCATCACCGGAGCCGTCTACGAAGTTGGCGCGCTGCGAGCAATCAACAACATCCTCCGCGACCTGACGGTCAACGACTTTGACACCTATGTTGGCACGAGCGCCGGCGCTCTCATCTGCGCCCTGATCGCCAACGGTTTTTCTCCGGAAGAGATCATTCAAACGCTGGACAATCGCCATCCCGAGATCGGAGGCGTCAACGTCAGAGACATCTTCCGGGCCGACGTTGCAGAATATCTGCGCAGCCTTCTCAACATTCCGCGAGCGCTCTGGCGTTTGGGCGCAGCTTCACTCAAACATCCCCTGAACATTGCGTTGTCCGACATTGTCTGGGAGCTGGCGCGTGTGCTCCCCGCCGGCCTCTACGACAGCGAGGCGCTGGAGCGCTACGTGCGGCGCATCCTGGAGATGCCGGGGCGCTGCAATCGGTTTGATTTTCTACACAAAGAGCTCTTTATTGTGGCGACCGAGCTGGACACGGGCGCGCGCGCCGTCTTTGGCCAGGGCGGCAAGGGCATCGTCCCGATCAGTCGCGCCGTCGCCGCCAGCAGCGCCATCCCTGTGATCTATCGACCGGTGCGCATCTTCGGCAAAGATTACGTCGATGGAGGCCTGCACGGCACGGCCAGCCTGGACCTCGCCATCGAGGCCGGCGCCAAGCTCGTCATCTGCATCAACTCCATGGTGCCGCTCAACGCGGAGCGCGTCTTCCCCAACCAGCACTACATGCGCTCTCACGGCATCCAGGCCATTGTGAATCAAACCGTGCGCACGTTGCTTCACTCCACGCTTCGGTATCACATCAAAAACCTGAAAGCCAAGTATCCAGACGTGGACATCATTCTCATTCAACCGGAATGGGACGACGAGCGCATGTTTTCGCACTATCCGATGCATTTCGGCTCGCGGCTGGCCTTGGCGGAGCATGGCTTTTCCACGGTGACGAACGGTCTGATGCAGCGCCTCGACTACTATCAGCAAATTCTGGATCGTCACGGCATTGCGCTGAAACCGTCGATTGTGGAGCGCAAATTCGGCGCTCGTCAACTTGCCGGGCAGGACCGGGAGCAGCAGACAGTTGAACAGCGACTCCTCCTGGTCAACAGCGCTCTGTCTCCGCAGAGCGGCAATGGCGAAATTTCTTTCGATCTGCAGAGTTCCCTCACTCGGCTCGAACAGAATCTCAGCCGTCTCGAACGGTTGCTCGAAAAGAGCCACTGAGGTCTCTCGCACCGGTTCCGCCCTCGTGATGCATCCTCTCTTGTGACGCTCTCATGTTCAAGCAACAGCCACTGTATGTCCAGCGTTTCATCTACGCCGTGGCGGGCGGCGCGCTTGTGCTGCTGATTGCCCTCTTGGCCGCGCTAGGGAACCCGCCCGAATGGACGCCCGCCGTCAACCCCGGCGACGATACGCTGATCCCGGTGAACGACCCATCACCGCCGCATTACACGCCAGGCACGTTGACGCTCCGGTCGCTTGAATCGCTTCCCCCTGCGCCGCCTGCGCCGCCCTATTCACTGCGCTGGCGCGCCGGCGTCGGCGTGCCGGACGGCAACCTTGCCTATTACGACTGGCCCGCTGAACGCCCGGGCTGGTATCTCAATTGGACCGCCAACTTTCGCATCGAGCCGGGATTTCTGGGCATCGGCGAACGCGCTGTCATGGATTTGCCGGCGCCTGCGTTCGATATGGAATTCACGCCGATGGTGCGCATGAAAAACGGCCGTCTCTATCCAGGCCCGCGAGAGCTGAGCGAGCTGGCGCGACGCCACCCCGGACTGACCTGGCTGATCGGCAACGAGCCAGACGTTCGCTGGCAGGACAATACGCCGCCTGAGATTTACGCCATCGCCTACCACCGCGCCTATCACGCCATCAAATCCGCTGACCCGACCGCCCGGGTCGCCATCGGCGGCGTCAGCCAGGTCACGCCTTTGCGGCTGGAGTATCTGAATCGGGTCTGGGAGTTCTATCGATCGCTGTATGGGGTGGAGATGCCGGTCGATGTCTGGAACATGCACGCCTTTGTGCTGCGAGAGGAGCGCAGCGGATGGGGCGTCAATATTCCACCGGGTTTCATGATCGAGCAACGCGGCGAGCTGTGGGAGATCGACGACCACGATGATCTGACGCTGGTTGAGCGGCAGGTGCGCGCCATGCGCGCCTGGATGGCGGCGCGTGGCCAGCGCAACAAACCGCTTTGGATCACAGAATACGGCATTCTGATGCCGGCCGAGTATGGATTTGACGTGCAGAGGGTGATTGCATTTCTGGAAGGTAGTTTCACCCTCTTTGAATCGTTGCGCGACCCGGCAACCGGCTACCCAGAGGACGACAATCGGCTGGTGCAGCGATGGAACTGGTACTCGGCGCGCGACAGTCGCTATCCAACCGGCAACCTTTTTGACAATTACGGCCGTTTAACCCCCATCGGCGAAGCCTACCAACGGCTGTTGCGCCCGTCCCGGTGAGATGGTTGCGCAACGACGGAATTTGCGGTATCTATAATGCAGTGCTGTGATTCCCCCGCAACCTATCGGATTTGCGTCATTTCATTGCGGTTCCCCGTTCACCAGGTTTGCGGTTTCCCCGTGCCCACCCGCATGTGGAGTCAAACTTTGCTGGGCGGTGCGTTTCATCAGCCGCGACGCTGTGACAGTCGCAGAAAACAGTCGCAAAAAGGAGGGCGAACATGGCGACAGACTTTCTAACAGCCGAAAATACACGCATCGTGGTGGATACAAGCAGCAATATCCCAGATGAACTCTTGCAGCGCTATCGAATGATCGAGGTGCCGGCGTTGGTGATCTTCGGCGAAGAGTCGTTTCGTAACAAGGTTGACCTTTCTGAACAAGAATTCTACGCAAAATTGGAGGCAAGCCCCGTTTTGCCGACCACCAGCCAGCCGCCGCCTTCCTATTTCGCCGAAGCCTACCAGCAGGCCTTTCATGAAGGCGCCGAGAAAATTTTGTTGGTGACGGTCACCAGCAAGCTCTCCGGCACCTTCCGCTCGGCGCAGATCGCAGCCCAGGAGTTCGACCTGGAACGCTTTATCCTGTGGGATTCAGACGGCATCAGCATGACCAGCGGGTGGCAGGCGATCATGGCGGCGCGCATGCTGGAACGCGGGATCGAGCAGGCCGCCCTGATCGCAAAATTAGAACAACTGCGCAGGGAAGTCATTGGCTATGCTGCACTGGAAACGTTAAAATACGTAGCGCGCAGTGGCCGCGTGAGCAATCTGCAGGCCGGCGTCGGCGATCTGCTTCAGATCAAGCCGATTCTGGAACTTAAAAACGGCGCGGCCACGGCGGCGGCGCGCGTGCGAGGACGCAAAAAGTCCATGCAGGAGGTCGTCGATCGCATGCGCAAAGTCTATGGCGAGCGTCCACTCGCCGTCGGCGTCCTGCACTCGAACGCATTGTCTGACGCAGAGACGCTGCTTGAGATGGCGCGCAGCGCACTCAAAATCGACGAGGCGGTTTTCAGCGACATCGGCCCGGCCGTGGCTGCCCTGGCCGGGCCTGGCGCAGTCGCCCTGGCCGGCTGTCCGAACGACCTGGGCGTCTGAACGCAGCGTCGTTCACCGGGCGGAATCAGAAACCTTGGCCGGAGGACGCCGCCCCAATCGCCGAAGTCCGGCAGAATCTGTTTTCAACATCTGACATCTACATTTGACAACTCTGACATCGGAAAACTCTGACATCGGAAAACTCTGACATCGGAAAACTCTGACATCGGAAGTGGAAGCGATGGTATGAATATTGCGCTGGATGCAATGGGAGGCGATCACGCGCCGGAGGCGATTGTCGCCGGCGCCGTCGAGGCGGCGCGCATTTACGGCGTGACGGTCTCGCTGGTGGGAAAGCCGGACGTCATTGAAGCGGAGCTCAAAAAATACAAGACGAAAGGGCTGAATTTGCCGATCGTGCCTGCGTCTCAGGTCATTGAAATGGACGAGAAGCCTGCGGCGGCGGTGCGCGCAAAACCCGACAGCTCGATGGTCGTCGGCTGCAAAATGGTGAAGCGAAATGAGGCGCAGGCGTTCGTCTCGGCCGGCAACACCGGCGGTGCGTTGGCGGCGGGCATTCTGCACGTTGGCCGCATCAAAGGCATTCTGCGCCCGGCGCTGATCGGCCCTTTTCCCACGCTCAAAGGAGTCTGCCTGATTCTGGACATCGGCGCCAATGCCGATGTTCGACCCGAGCACATTCAACAATTCGCCATCATGGGGTCGATCTACGCGCGGGAGGTGATCGGCGTGCCGGAGCCGCGCGTGCGCATCCTGAGCAACGGCGAAGAAGCAGGCAAGGGCAATCAACTGGTCATCGAGAGCTATAAGCTGCTGGAGCAGACGCCGAGCATCCTCTTCGAGGGCAACATCGAAAGCAAGGAGATCCCCACAGGCCTGGCCGATGTGGTCGTCACCGACGGCTTCACCGGCAACATCTTTGTCAAGACGGCGGAAACCACCGCTCGTCTGATGACGCAGGTCATCACCGAAGAAATCAAGAAAAGCCCGCTGGCGATGCTGGGAGCGCTGCTCGCCCGCAAATCGTTGCAACGCGTGCGCGAACGCATGGACGACAGTCACTACGGCGGCGCCGTGTTGCTGGGACTTTCCAGCCTTGTGATCGTGGCGCATGGCCGCAGCAACGCGCTCGCCATCCGGCACGCCATTCGCGTGGCCAAACAGGCCATCGAACAGGATATTCTGACCAAGATTCAACGCGGCATCGCCGCCCTCGAACCGGAGAAGGCGGCGGCGCCGGACGGCTCTCTGTCTATCCAGTAAAACAAACATCCACTCCAATCATCTGATGAAACGACAAAACCATGAAAGTTTATCGAAATCTGACGCAGATCAAAAAGAAGGAATCGCTGGGACGTCGCTTTAGCCTGGCAGGGCTGGCGGTTTTGTTGCTCGGGTTCTTGGCCAGCCTGGTGCCAACCTGGTATCCCCCCGATCAACCGATTCAGCCAGGCCTGGTTGGATTTCTACAGCTCTATTGGGCGTGGATCAGCTTCACGGCGCTCGCCGTTGGCTTTATGCTGGCCAGCGTCGGAAGCTATTACATCAATCGCTATGCACGCCGACGTTGGCCCGGCAGCCGCTTTTTTGAACGTCCGGATGAGGTGTTGGAACGCAACATGAAGGGGTTCGACGACCGCTACAGCTTTTTCGCTATGAGCCTGCCGGCCAATTATGTGCTGACAGGCCCCCATGGCGTCACGGTCTTTGCGGTTCGCTCCGACAAGGGGCGGGTCATTGTGGAGGGCGACCGCTGGCGAGAGCCCTTCAGCTTCTGGCGCATCTTCACCGTCTTCTCCAGAGAGGGCGTCGGCAATCCTTCCCAGGACCTGGAGGAGCAGAAACAGAAAATTCGGCAGTTGCTGGAGCAGGCCCCCAACGGCGATGGCAATAATTCGCTGGCGGCGACCCCTGTGGATGGCGCCGCCGTCTTTCTCAATCAAGCGATCGTGCTGGAGTTGAACAACCCGACCGTGCCCGTGTTGCGCGGGGATGAAATTAAAGAGCACATCCGCGCTCGCGCCAAAGAAGTGAAGTTGTCCAACGCCACCATCCGCGCATTGAATGACTTCCTGGTGAAACACGCCGTCTATCAGCCTGCGCCGGAGGCGTAGACGCATGGTTGCAGGTCATGTCGACGCCATACATGCCGAACGACGTGACCTGCAACTTAACGAAATCCTAACCCGCGCTCCTTCAGGCTGACATAGCGGTTGCGTCCGATGACGAGATGATCCAGCACTTCGATGTCGAGCAGCCGACCCGCCTCCACCAGCTGCTCGGTGACGCGCACGTCTTCGGGGCTAGGCGTCGGATCGCCGCTCGGATGGTTGTGAACGACGATGATGGCCGCACAGTTGGAGCGAATGGCCTCGCGGAAAATCTCCCCTACGCGCACGACCGCCGTGTTCAGGCTGCCAGCGTACACGTTGACGATGCGCTGCACATAGTTTTTGGTGTCCAACAGCACGACGCGCAGATGCTCCTGTTCGAGCAGCCCCATCTCCAGCATCACCAGATTGGCGACGTCTGCAGGGCCGCGCACCTGCGGGCGCTCGTAGGGAGCCGTTGCGAGGAGTCTGCGCCCTAATTCCAGGGCGGCTTTGATCTGCGTCGCTTTTGCTTCTCCCACGCCATGCACTGCGCAAAGTTCGTCATGGCTCGCCTGCGCCAGCCCAGCCAGGCCGCCAAACTGCGCCAGCAGTCGCTCCGCCATCCGAATGACGCTTTCTCCGCGTCCGCCCATGCGCAGAATGATGGCGAGCAGCTCCACGGTGCTGAGGGCGCCGGCTCCTGCGTAGATCAATCGCTCGCGCGGACGCAGGTCCATCGGCAGGTCGCGAATGAGCGGCGAATACTCAATCGGAAGAGAAGAATTCATCGTTCGCCTCCTTCGTGCGTCTGGAGCTCCTAGGTGTGCCTGGAGATGGTGTGAAAGAATTTACAATTGATCGGCGGCGCGGCGATAGGCCTCGGCGACGGAATAGAGAAAGCGCTGTGCATCCCGGCTGGTTGAGCCAGGAAGCGGGGCCTCTAATCGGGTTGCAATGGCCTGCGCCAGCCGCAGCATCAGCGCCGGATCGGCCTGGCCGCGCATCTGACGCTCAAGGACCGTGCAGATGAGCTGATACTCATCGCCGGTCAGGCGGCGCAGATTGGGAATTTCCGATGTAATGTTCCCTGCAAGAGGGGGCGACTCACCCTGGCGGGACTCCCTTGCGCTCGGGCGCATGAAGAGGTCGGGCTGCGAGGTCATCCCCTCATACACGACCAACGTGCCGGCGGCGTAATCTCCCAGCCGCCGCGACTGACGACTCAAAAACATCACGACAAAGCCTAATGCGTAGGCGAAAGGGAGAAAGTCCACGATGCGCACCAGGTTGCGGATGGCAACCTCCAGAAATCCCGGGACGCCGCCGTCTAGCCTGACGACGCGAATTCCGGCCAGCCGTTTTCCCGGCGTCTGTCCCTGCCAGCCCAGCTCGAAGACCAGATAGTAGCCCCAGAAAATGGCGAAGTTGAGCAGCGCATAGACCGCCAACACGAGGCCGGCGGCCCACCCTGGATCATCTTCTGCGGCGGTGAGCGCGATGGAGGCGTCCACGACCCAGCCCATGAAGACGGTCAGCAGGAAATTCAAGAGCAACAGAAGGCCGGCGATCAGCGCTGCGTCGATCAGCGCTGCGATGAAGCGACTGCCAAGCCCTGCGACCGCATAGCCAAACGTTACGTTTTCCGGCGTGGAGATGATATACTCGCTTTGATCGACCAATGAAGGCGCATCACTCAGATTCTTCACAATGCGTTTCCGAAGATGAATCTTGAATACTTTCTGAAAAAACGGCGATCCAGCTGGCAACGCATGGAAACGCTGCTCCGCCAGGCCCGCAACCATCCACGCAATCTCTCCGCGTCTGAGTTGGAGGAGCTAGGACGGCTGTATCGAAGCATTGCCTCGGACCTCGCCCTGGCGCAGCGCGATTTTCCCGATCAACAGGTCACACGCTATCTCAACCAGCTCGTTGGCCGCGCCCATGTTTTGATCTATCAGGGGGAGCCGCTGCGCTGGAGGCGGCTCGTTCACTTTTATCGTTGCACGTTTCCGCAATTATACCGCGCCCTCTTGCCCTATACGATCACGGCTTTTGTCCTGTTTTGTGCGCCGGCGCTTGCAGCATTCTGGGCGGTGAGCGCAGACCAGGAGTGGATTTACGTCATTCAGGGGCCGGACGTCGCACCGCTGGTTGCGCAGGTGGAGCGCGGAGAGCTCTGGACGGAGATCGCGCCGGGCGTGCGTTCGGCGGCCGCCAGTCTCATCATGACCAACAATATCCAGGTGATGTTTCTCACCTTTGCCGGCGGCCTGACCGCCGGCATCCTGACGCTCTGGGTGTTGATTCACAACGGCCTGACTTTGGGCGCCATCTTCGGGTTATTGTCCATCCATCAGCTGGTCGGCGGGCTGGCGGAATTCGTCCTGGCCCACGGCCCGGTCGAGCTGAGCGTCATCTTTCTGGCCGGCGGGTGCGGCCTGTACATCGGCGACGGCCTTCTGCGCCCGGGCTTGCTCAGTCGGGGCGTCGCCTTGCGACGACGCGCCCGGCTCGGGGTCCAGTTGATCCTGGGGTCAGTCCCTTTTCTGGTCATTGCCGGGTTGATCGAAGGTTTCGTCAGTCCTTCTGCGCTCCCGTGGCCTGTGAAGGGGCTGGTGGGTCTGACCACCGGCGCGCTGCTGCATCTGTATTGGCTGGGCGCCTGCCGCCATGCAACGGAAAGGTCCGCTGATGAAAACGCGTTTTTATGAACGCACCGCCTATCAGCTTTCCGATCAACCTGTGCCAGGCTGTTTCCTCTGGTTGGACGAACAATTCGATCAGCGCTTCGCCACCTATGAAGAGGCGTTCAGCCATCCGTGCCCTGTGATGGCGGAAAGCCTGTGCGCACGGATGGCCGACGTCGAAATGTACGCTTTTTTGATCGAAGACGCGCGCAAGCGCCACACCGTCGACCCGAAAGCCGAAGAGAAGGCGGCGCTGTTGACGCGTTCATTTTGGGTGGGCTATCTCGGCGCCGGCCGGGCGCTGCTGGACGTCGGCGCAGCCATCCTGGCGGGCCTGTATGATCTGGCGCTGCCCGTCACCGCCATCTCCTTTGGCCACGGCGACTTCTGGCGTCAACTCGTGAGTGTGGCGCCGAACGTGCATCGTCGCTATCACCCGCTGCGGCTCTTTCTGACCGAGTTTTTGCGTTGGTGCAACGAGAGCGCGCACCGCATCCCGCCCATCCTGGTTGTGGAAGCGCAGTTCGGCAGGTACGCCCCCCGCGACGACCGCCTGCGTTTTTTCGATGAACCCAACTTCACGCTCGCCGAGATGCATCGCGCCACCGTGCATGCACGCTGGGTCGATCCGCTTGCGCTGCATATTCGGTGGAAGCCGCAGTTTCTGTCGCTCTGCGAAAAACTGACCGTCGATCTCAGCAAGGCCCTCGAGCGTCCCGCCTAGCCTGACGCCGTCTCAGGGGTTCGCCTGCTGCTCATTTTTCGGCGTCCGCAGGGCAAGCTTTTCGGGCGGCTCGGCGTAAATGGTCACCTCGATCGGCCCGCGCATCCCCCAACGTTTGGCCGTCTCGTAGTCAACGTCCACGACCCAGTTGCGCCGCAACAGATCGGGGATGTGATGGCGCGCGGCGACGTCGAGCACCTGGAACGGTCCTTCTATCTTTCCCTTGCCCACCTGAATCCACACCAGTCGCCCCAGGTCGCCGGCGCGCAGCAGCGCAACGCGACCAATGCACTCCTCGCAGGCTTCGATCTTATTGACCCGCTCTCGATACATCTCCACTCTATCCATCACCTGAGGAGCGTAGTACATGGCCAACCCGGTGATCGGCAGCGGCGTCGGTTCGCTGTACGGCGGGGAGAGCTGCAGCCAGTGCGTCGCCGGTTGAGAAGCAACGGACGCCTGGCCGTTTATGGCCTGCGCTTGAGCGCCGGCGAGGTTGGGCGTTGTCACCAAGGATTCCGGCGAATTGGGCTCTTCTGAGTCACCGGCATCTAGGGCCTCGTTTCCGGAGTCGATCGAAGCAGTCGGAGATGGCGCTGCGCTCTCGGTTTCGCTCATGGGGACGGTCGGCTCGACCGTCACGACTTCGGTCACAAACACGGTCTCGGTGACGGGAACAATCTGCTCAATCGTCACCACCTCGGTCACCAGCACGGTTTGGGTGATAGGAACAATCTCCTCGACCGTCACGACTTCGGTCACGAACACAGTTTGGGTGACAGGAACAATCTCCTCGACCGTCACGACTTCGGTCACGAACACAGTTTGGGTGACAGGAACAATCTGCTCAATTGTCACCACTTCGGTCACAAACACGGTCTCGGTGACGGGAACGATCTGTTCAAGCGTCACGACTTCGGTCACGAGCACAGTTTGGGTGACGGGAACGATCTGTTCAAGCGTCACGACTTCGGTCACGAGCACAGTTTGGGTGACAGGAACAATCTCCTCAATCGTCTCGGTCACAAATACGGTCTCAGTGATGAATACGGTCTCGGTGACGGGTACAATCTGCTCGATCGTCACCACCTCGGTAAGCAGGACTGTCTGTGTAATGGTGACGACTTCAGTCAAGATATGTGTTTCTGAGAGGGCCTGCGCACTACACGCAGGGCTTATTTCCTGAGATTGGAGGGTTTGCCCCGCCGTTTCCACGGCGGGGTAGGTACAGGCAGGTTCGTCTTCTGTCTCCGCCATCCCTTGTTGCACTGCGGATGTGGTCGAACTATCGGCGGCGAAAACCGACAGCGGCGCTATCGCCAGCGTAACAATGATGAGCATTCGACAAATTTGAGTAAACATAACGCTTCTCCTTTTGAATTTTATTTTGAATCGGCTGCGTTTTCATCGTTGGGAGGCTGTCTTGGGGCAAAAAGAATGCGTTTTCACGGACAGAAATCCATCCGCAAAAACGCCGACTCTGCTTGCCGTATGAAGCTTACCGGAAGACTCGGCTCAAACCTCGAGCGCAGCCTTCATCCCAACGACAAAACGCGGCGTGACCTGATCGAAATTGCGAGGGCATGCGTCGCCATCAAGTGGCGGCGCCTCGCTCTGCGCGCTAAAAGAATTCGATCTTGCGGTGACGCATGGCCACGCTTTCCGCCAATCCAATTGCAAACATCATCGATATCAAAGAGCTGCCCCCGTAACTGATAAACGGCAGCGTCAGTCCGGTCACGGGCATGATTTTGAGATTCATGCCCACGTTGACAACGATTTGAAAGAATATCAACGCCGCCACCCCTGTCGCCAGCAGCTTTCCGAATTGATCGGGCGCCCGCTCTGCAATGCGCAGGACGCGCCACACGACAAAGAGCAGCAACAGCAAGATCAACGACGCGCCGATCATTCCGAGTTCCTCAGCAATGACGCTGAAGATAAAATCGGTGTGTCGCACGCGCAGGAAAAGGAGTTGATTTTGCGTTCCCTGCGTCCAGCCGAGGCCGGTCAGCCCACCGTTGCCGATGGCGATCAACGCCTGATCGACGTTATAGGAAGCGGCGGTGTTCGCCTCGGGCTGGATGCATTCGGTGGGCAACGTATCGAAAGCCGCGCGCAACAGATTGAGAATGGGGGGGATGATGTGTCCTTCTTCGTCGGTCGGCAAAAAGATGCAAAGGCGCGCCAGCATGTATCCCTGGAGAGTGGCGGCGAACAGAGGAAGCGCCAGCAACGCGCCGCCGCCGAGCAACGCCAGATGACGGTAGCGCACGCCCGCCGCCAGGATCAACACGCCGCCCATAAATGCGTAGGTGATCGTCATCCCAAAGTCGGGTTGTACATAAACCAACGCCAACGGCGCCAACAGAAACAACAGCGCCATAAGTAGATAGGGAAGTCGGTGCAAGCTGTCGCGGAACCAGCTCAGATACCAGGAAAGAAAAATGATGAGCAGGAATTTCCCCGCTTCGGTGGGCTGCACCAGGGTGCCGCCGAGATTGATCCAACTGCGAGACCCACCCTGCGCCTCTCCAAAAAAATAGACGGCCACCAACGAGGCAACGAAGATGAGAAACGCCGGAATCGCCAGCAGCGACAACTGGCGATAGTCGACCATCGCGACGAAAAAGAGCACAACCAGCCCGATGAGGATGAAATTGACCTGGCGTTGCCAGTAGTCGACAAGGTCCGGCGAGTTGCGCGTGGCGCTGTAGATGAGCGCCACGCCGATGCTCGAGAGAAGCAAAACGACCAAAAATAATGGCCAATCAAAATAACGCCAGTTGATTCGTGCAAACATTTATCTTCCAAACAATCTGGCCAGCCAGCCCCAAAAGCCCGGACGATAGTAATCCGTCAAAGGCACATTGGCGCCCATGATGCGCCGGGCGATATTTTCATAGGCGCGCCGCACATACATGCGACGGTCAAAGGCGGCGGGCGTCCCCCGATCTGTGGAGAGCATCAACCGTTCGTCTTCCGGCACAACGCCGAGCAGATCGATGGCGAGGATGTCGAGCACGTCGTCGATGCCGCGCATTTCACCGCTGTTGACCAGCCTGGGATTGTAACGGTTGATCACCAGGCCCGGCTGTCGGCGCCAGTCCCGTTCAAGCAAATAGATCACCTTGTCGGCGTCTCGCAGCGCGCTCACGTCGGAGGTGGTGACGATCAACACGCGATCGGCCGGCGCCACCGCCGTGTGAAATCCGTGTTCGATGCCGGCGGGCGAATCGATCAACACATAGTCGGCCATTGTGACAAGTTGGCGACAAATTGCGCACATCTGCTCGATGGCGACGTCCCGCTTGTCACGCGTTTGAGCGGCCGGCAATAGATAGAGAAATTCGGCGCGCGGATCGCGCACCAACGCCTGCTGCAAGGTGCAGCGTCCTTCGGCGACATCCACCAAATCGAAGACAATGCGGTTTTCCAGCCCCATGACCAGGTCGAGATTGCGCAGTCCCATGTCGGCGTCCACGGCGATCACGCGCTGACCGAGCTGCGTCAACGCTGCGCTGAGATTCGCCGTCGTCGTCGTCTTGCCAACTCCTCCTTTGCCGGAGGTGATCGTGATGACCGTGCCTGTCATATGTAGATCAACCGCCCCCTCGCCGCAAGGTGACCAGGCCCCCGGGTCGGGCTATGTCCCATTCCTCTATCATAATTTCATCTTGCACCACGCGGGCGATTTCCGGCCGTTTGTGTTGAGAGCGCCGCCAGAAAAAACGACCGGGCTGCCCCGGTTTGGGATCCGGCGCGATTTTGATCACATCGGCGATGCGCAGCTGCGTCGGCTCCAGGTCAAGCGCAGCCACCAATGCGCGGCGATTTCCGCCGGCGCCGGCATGGACTACGCCGCGCAGCCTGCCCCAAACCAGCACGTCGCCGTCGCTGATCACCTCTGCGCCCGGGTTGATGTCGCCGATCACCAGGACATGTTCTCGACGATGAAGGCGATGACCAGAGCGCAGATATCCTCTGTAGACGAAGTAGCCCTCAGCGTCCGCCCCTCGTTCCTGGCTGTTGAAGGTCGCCGACATGGCGGTTGCGCTCTGGGCGCCTTCAGCCGCTTCCAACATGACGGCCAGGCCAACCGCTAGCGCCGCCTGAAACGTGCGTTCAGAGCGGGTGCGCACGACGCCCACCGTCATTTCTTGCGCAGCGAGCACCTGCGCAAGCTCCTGCAGTTCTCCTTCCGTGACAGGTCGCGCGCCCAGGTCGAGCGCCACGCTGCTCTTGCGGAAGAACCCGGCGGCGCTCTCCAGCCGCTCCGCCAGCGCCGCCATCACTTGACTCCACGCGCCCACGCCGATCTCAATAGCAACGCCGTCGCTTCGTCCACGAATGTAGACGATCTGCGCGCCCGTAGGGGCGGGCGGCGCCTCTTTCGCTTCGGGGGTTTCCATAGCTGGCGGTGCAGACGTCGCCGCCGGGGCCGCAGCCATGGCCGGCCGAGTGTTCTCCGGCGCAAGGGCGCCTGAAGGTTCGGTCTCTCTGGCTGCGCTTGCTTGCGCCAAGAAAGGAGGCAGGCTGTCCACCGCATCGTACGCAGGGCGTGCATGGCTCTTGACCAGCGGCTCTCCTGGCAAGGCGCCCGGTTCCGCCGTTCTCTCCTGTGGCGCCTTAGACTCACCGGCCCCTCTTTTTGATGCGCCTTGCACCGTTACGTCGTCCAACAGATCGGCGATGCGCAGCTCCAAAGCAAAGGCGCCGTTCGGCGATGATGGGCTGCTTGAATCTTCGGGTCTGGCAACGTCGCTCATACGGCTTCCTCAAGGTTGTGCAATGGCGCCCTGGGTGCGTGGCGAAATCTCGGTGAAGTACGCCTCTAAAATTTTCTGGGTGACGGGCGCAGCCACAGCCGACCCTTCACCGCCGTCATAGACGAAGGTGACGATGGCGATCTCCGGATTGTCGTATGGTGCGAACGCACTGAACCAGGCATGGAAAGGCAGGAAGCCCTTCTCGTCGCGGCGACAGTCCCGCTTCTCTGGAATGTATTCGCAGAACTCGGCGGTGCCTGTTTTGCCGGCCACCTCGACGCCCGGCACGCGCGCCACGCGGCCGGTGCCGTAGTCCGTGTTCACCACTTCCCACATGCCGCGACGAACGACTTCCATATCCTCCGCCGAGATCGGCAATGTGCGCTTGATCTCCGGCTCGAAATCTTTCTGAACGCCGCCTTCAGCGTCGGTCATGTGATGCACGATTTTGGGGACGTAGATGGTCCCGCCGTTGGCGATCGCCGCCGTTTCGACCAGCACCTGCATCGGCGTAGACAGAACATACCCTTGACCGATCGCCATGTTGTAGCTGTCGCCCGTCGTCCAGGGTTCGGCGAACAACCGCCGTTTCCACTGATCGGTCGGCACAATCGACGTGACCTCCCCGGGAAGGTCTACGCCGGTGGTTTCGCCAAAGCCGAAAAGCTCCGTCCATTTGCTGAGCAATTGCGGCCCCAATCCCTGGAATTGGTTGGGGAAGCCGCCGCCCAAAATATAAAAGTAAATGTCATTGGAGAGCGCCAGCGCTCTCACTACGTTCATCGGCCCATGGACGATGCCGTACTTGTGATTCCAGCTCACAAACTCCTGGGCCTGCGACATGTCGTCGGGGAAATAGCGATTGGGCAGGTAGATAGGGCCGGAGTCAACGATGGTCGTGTTCGGGGTAATAATGCCTTCGGCCAGCCCCGCCGCCGCGGTCACCATCTTGAAGACGGAGCCGGGTGGATATAGCCCTCCAATTGCATAGTTGATCAAGGGTCGCCGTTCATCTTGCTCTAACTTGAGGTAATCTTCGCCGATGCGTTCAGCAAAGATATTGTTGTCATATGAAGGCAGGCTGACCATGCCCAACACTGCGCCATTTTGCGGGTTCATCGCCACGGTGACGCCCCAGGGAGCGTCCACTTCGTCCATCATTTCCTGGAGCGCATCGCGCATGACCTGCTGCAGGCGCAAGTCAATGTTCAGGTGGAGATTCCAGCCGGGCACCGGTTCGACCACCGGCCCGATCGTGCGTACGTCGACGCCAAGGATGTTGCGTTCGGAATAGCGGACGCCGGGAGCGCCGCGCAGTTCGGTTTGATAGGTGTATTCGAGGCCGTTCAACCCCACTTTTTCGTTGAGATTGGTGTATCCCGCCTCGCGGTACGTGTCTGCGGCGAGGGCGGGGATCGGTCCCATGAACCCCAACACGTGGCTGAGGAGATCGCCGTAGATATATTCGCGCACCGGCACCTGAATGACCCGCACAGCCGGGATGCGGAAGCTGTCCTCCGAAATCTCAAATGCGCGAATGCGATCGACGCCGTCCAGGATCGGCACCGGGTCGGAGGCGCTGCCCATGCTCTGGATGGCGACAACGCGTTTCACCAGCGCGACCAACCCTTCCAGCGGGAGCGGTTGGTCAAGGTCAGGCAGATAGACCTTGCGCGGCTCCACCATGGCAAGCCGGCCATCTTCGGTTACGGGTGTGACGAACGCCGGCTCACTCAAGAAAGAAATAGGCACGTTGGCGCGCTGCACGGTGCGAATGAAGTCGTCGTAGCCGAGCTTATTGAAGAGAATGGCCGCCATGCGCAGCGCCACTTCCGGATCGCTATCGGCGCGCAGAATGCGCAACACTTTCTCGATCTCAACCGCCTCCTCGTCGACGTCGGGCGTATCAAGGTCGTCGAAGGGAAGGTCTTCGGGCACCAGCGCCACCTCAAAGCTCGGACGATTGCGCACCAAAATGGTCCCGTTGCTGTCGTAAATGATCCCACGCGGGGCGGGCGTCTCGATGCGCAGCAGCCGGTTACGGTTCGCCAGCGCCTGATACCGTTCATTTTCTACGACCTGCAATTGAAACATCCTGACGACCATGATCAGAAACACAATCACGATCCCTGCTCGAAAGAGGGTCATCGTCAGATTTGCAGTGTCACGAACGGTGCGTTCCTCGAACATGTCTCCCTATAGACGCTCGCCCTGAATATGGACAAGCAAAAACCAGACCTACAGGTCCTGACTTTCCGGCAGCCGGTTCAAGAGCGGCAGCAGCAGCAACATGATTGCGGTGTTGTACAACGTGACCGGCAGCACAATGTCGCGAATTGCGTCGTCGATCGGCACCCGCAGCGTAGGCGCCCCGGCCACTTCCAGCACGGTGAGGATGGCGAGATAGACGCCGGCGTAGGCCAGCGTGCCGAGCGCCGTCGCCGCAAGAGGAACGAATATGTTGAAGCGAGAGAAGGGGCGGTGACCCAATCCTGCCACCAAAGCGCTGGCCATGAGCGCCAGGCTCGACGCTCCGAAGGGGCCGCCGCTGAAAATATCCATGCCGACGCCTGCCACAAACGCCCATACAACGCCGGGTCTTGCTCCGTACACTAGCGCTCCGATGACCACCATCAACAACACCAGCTCCGGTTTGACGCCTGCAATTTTCATGCGCGCCGCCGCCGTCGATTGCAGCAAACAGAGCAGCAGCAGCAACGGAACCATCAGATAGTACAGGGCGCCGCGGTTCATGGCGTCGCCTCCGGCGTAGTCTCCTCGGCTTCAGATGCGGGGGTTTCTTCCGCCGGCTGAAGCAGGAATTCCGGCAGCGCCTCGCTGGGTTCAAAGTTTGTGATGACCATCACCAGCTCCAGGCTGCCGAAGTCCACGGCGGGGCGAATAAGGGCGGTCTGAAACACGGCATTGGGCTGGGATTCAATCGACTCAATCACGCCGATGGTCAACCCTTTTGGAAATCTGCCGCCCAGGCCAGAGCTGAGCACCGTTTCGCCAAGGTTGAAGGTCGGCCCTTGAGGGATGAAATCCATGATCAGCTTACCGCCGGTGCCGCCGCGCACAATGCCGTTCAACCGGCTTTCCGCCATCAGCGCGCTGGCGGAGCTGCTCGGGTCGGTCAACAGCAGCACTTTGGCGTTATTTTCCGTGACTTCGCTGATGCGCCCCACCAGCCCTTGATCGGTCACGACAGGCATGCCCGTACGGATGCCGTGCACAGCGCCCAGATCGATCAAGATTGTGTCGCTGAAGTTTGTGCTCTCTTCGCCGACGACGCGAGCAACAATTTGCGCGCCGCGCAGCTCGAGCCGCGGCCTCGTTTGAGCGAATTTAAGCAAGGAGCGAAGCTGCTCGTTTTCCTTTTCCACCTCGCGCAGCGTCTCAATCTCAGCTTCCAGCTGTTTGGCGCGCGCCTCCAGAGCAAAGTACTCCTGCTCCAGGGTGCGGACTCGCCCCAGAAATGCAAAGAAACGATTGACGGTGGAGGTGACGCCTGTAGCGCTCAGTTGGGCGGGCGCGGTGAGCTGAGTGATCAAATTCTGGGCGGGGCGCAGGTTGCCGGAAATTTGCAGCGTGATCAACAGGATTGCAGCCAGCGTCAACAGTGCAATCCGCACACCCAAATCGCTGAAGTTTCGAGCTCGTCGTTCGGTGCTACGCATAGGGAGCGAATCGGTCCGTCAACGAAGAACCACGAGTAGACCTATCGAATCGTCGCCTTGCGCTGCATGCTCGTCAATGTCTCGCGATAGAATTCTGGTTTCTCCAAAATCATCCCGGCGCCCATTGCCACCGCCGTCAACGGATTGTCGGCGACGTAGACATGCATACGCGTCTCGTCTTGCAGGCGCTGCGCCAGCCCTTGCAGCAAGGCGCCGCCGCCGGCCAACACAATTCCATACTCCATCAGATCGGCTACCAGCTCTGGAGGCGTCTCATCCAGCGTCGCCTTGACCGCATCCACGATCACCTGCACCGAACCGGAGAGCGCCTCGCGGATCTCCACCGAGCTGACCTCCACTGCTTCCGGCAGGCCGGTGATCAGGTTGCGCCCACGCAGAATCATCGTGCGCTCGCGCTCCAGAGGATAGGCGGAGCCGATCTCGATTTTGGCGCGTTCGGCCATGCGTTCACCGATCAACAGATTATACTTCTGGCGGGCGTAGTTGATGATGTCTTCGTTCATCTCGTCGCCCGCCACCCGAATGGAGCGCGAGACGACAATGCCGCCCAACGAGATCACGGCGACTTCGGTGGTGCCGCCGCCGATATCGACGATCATGGAGCCAACCGACTCCGTCACCGGCAGGCCGGCGCCGATGGCGGCCGCCATCGGCTCTTCCACCAGACCGGCCTCGCGCGCGCCGGCGCTGATCGCAGCGTCGCGCACCGCGCGTTTCTCCACTTCGGTCACGCCGGAGGGAATGCCGATCACAACGCGAGGGCGCGCCGCGCCGAAGCGTCCACCGTGCACCTTGCCGATGAAGTGGTGGATCATCTGCTCCGTCACATCGAAGTCGGAAATCACGCCGTCTTGCAAAGGGCGGACGGCGACGATGTGGGCCGGCGTCCGCCCAACCATTTCCTTGGCCTCGCTGCCGACCGCCTTGACGCGGTTGCGTCGCCGTGAAGAGATGTCGATGGCGACCACCGAAGGCTCGTTGATCACGATGCCCCGGTTTTTCACATGGACGAGCGTGTTCGCCGTGCCCAGATCGATCCCAATATCGAGTGAAAAAAGTCCTAACAGCCAGTCGATCGGGTTATTCACACGCGATCTTTCTCCTGAAACTCACACGACGCGTCCAGGTTCATGATATAACGATCTGCTTCAAGCCTTGCAGACCTGCACAGTCCGCGCCTTTCTGTGCACCCTAGGTTCACGCGTTCAATCCTATCACGTCAAATGCATCTGCGCACGCATTTCACAAAACCTGCTCGCATGCACCCTGCTTCGCTCTCATCCCCTTGCAACCGCGACTCGGCGCTGCACAAACCGCGCCTTTCAGGATGAGAAAATTACACTTAAGTATATCACAGGCGAAGACTCGCCAAAAAGCACTGCATGTTGACGTTTGCATTCTTTTGCGAAAATCCTCCATCGCCCGCCCATTCCGCCTTTCGTCATGGCAGAGTATAATAATCGTTGTGGAAATGAAGGTTGAAAACAAACTGTCTTTCAACGATCCTTTGCTCAGCCTGATGACGCAGACTGAGCGTCGCTACAACCTCTTCCCTCCACCGGCGGACTCCGATCACCCGGTGATCGTCGGCGTGAGCGGCGGGGTCGACAGCGTCGTTCTCTTGCATGCGCTGGCGCAACTGTCTCCTCTATGGCGCCTCCAATTGCACGTCGTCCACGTCGATCACGCACTGCGAGCTTCCTCTGCGGAAGACGCCGCCTTCGTTCGCGAGCTGGCCCGGCGCATGGGAACGCCGTTTCACACCACTCGCCTCGATGCAGCTGCATTGCGCAATGACGCAAGCGGCCTCGAGGCGGCGGCGAGACGGGCGCGCTACCATTTCCTGTGCGCCATCGCCCATGACGTCACACCGGACGATATGGTTCCCATCGTTGCAGTGGCGCACCATGCGAACGACCAGGCGGAGACGGTGCTGCTCCGGCTCATCCAGGGGATTGGAGTCGAGGGATTGGCAGGCATGCGCCCTGTGACGATCCTCGATGACCCAGCCCTGACGATGAGGCCGGTTCGCCTGGTGCGTCCGTTGCTGCAGGCTTCTCGCACCCAGATCGTCGAGTACGCCCAACGCCATCTGCTCTCCTGGCGCGAAGATGAAAGCAATCTCGATCTGCGGCGAACGCGCAACTTGATTCGCCATCATGTCCTGCCGGTGCTGGCGCGCCTCAACCCACGCGCGGTCGACGCCATTGCACGCGCAGCGGACCGTGTCGCCGAGGCCTGCGAGCGGTTGCGAGCATACGACGAACAGACCCTGGAGGAGCTTACGCTCGAACAATGCGCACAGCGCATTGTGCTGCGCTTGGACGCCCTGCAAAAGATGGACGCCGCTGGCGTGCGCAGCCTTTTACACCGGTCCATGGCGCGGATGCGCGTCGATCTGCGAACAATCGGGGCGGCGAAACTCGAACGGCTCGCCGACGCCATCCTGCACGCGACGCGTCGTTCTGGCCCCCACCCCCTGGGAAGCGGCCTGGCCTGGAGCGTGGTTGCGCTTGAAAGCGGCGTTCTGGCGCTTTCCCTGCATCGCAGCGACGCGCTGCCTTGCGCGCCCCCAGGCCCCTGGCTGGACGCAGATCGGCGTCGGCGGGGTGAAATTCCTCTTCCGCTGGAAGGGGAGCTCGCACTGGACGGTTGGCGCCTGCAATGCACGCTGCTCGCACCCCAAGACGTCGCAGCGGAGTGGCGCTGCAATCAGGATCGCTGGCGCGCTTTTTTCGACGCCGAAAGCGTTCAGACGCCCGTTCTCACGACGCCGCAAGCGGGGCTGAAAATCGAACCGTTGGGAATGGCAGGAAAGCATCGCGCCCTGGGCGATCTTTTCACCGACGCCAAAATTGCGCCGGCGCTGCGCGCCGGTTGGCCGTTGCTGGTGGATCGCAGCGACGCTCGCGTGCTTTGGGTCTGTGGATTGATGCAAGCGCACGCCGCTCGCGTTACAGACGCAACGCGTCGAGTTTGGATGGTGCGATGGGTGAAAGATTCCGTAGTTGTCTGATCGAAATTGATTGGAGTTCTTCATGGAGTTCGTTTTGCGCACACCGGATGATCTGCAGCGATTTCTCGTCGAACGTGAGATTCGCGCCGAGCTGCTTCGCGACATCGGTCACACGCCGACGGTGCCTGCGGCCGCGCGCGCCCTCGGCGTCGAGCCAGAGCAGATCATCAAGACCTTGCTCTTTCTGGTGGAGCGCCCGGGGCAGATGGAGCCGGCGCCTGTGGTGGTGATCAGCCATGGCGAGCGACGCGTCGACAAGGCGAAGCTGGCGGAGCGCTTCGGCGTCGGCAAGAAACGCGTGACGCTGGCGCCCGCCGAAACGGTGGCGATGCTCCTCGGCTATCCGGCCGGCGGCGTGCCGCCCTTCGGCCATGCCAACGCCCTGCCGGTGATCGTGGACGCCAGCATACAAGAGGCGGTGGAGCGCCACGGCGGCGTGATCTTCGGCGGCGGCGGCGATGACCGCACGATGATGCGCTTGACCTTGGCGGAGCTGCTACGGGTGACGAACGCTGAAGTGCTTGCGGTGAGTTGAACGTAACAAGCGGTAAAGGGGGATTTCTATCCCCGCCCTCTCACGAGTCGATGGGCGGCGTGCGCGCAGGGCGATACGGATCGTCTTCAACGTCGTCCTGGAAGGGTGCAGCGGAAGGAGGCGCAGCGCTGCGCCGGAATGGATTGCGCAAAGACGAAGCTACAGAAGCGAGCGGGGTCGGAGACGCTGCGGGTTGCAACTGAGGGGTCGGCTGAACGCCTTGCAGCTGCGGCCTGAGCGCAGCGCGCGGTTGCGGCGCGCCGCAATAGACGCAAATCTCCCACTCGTTTCGCACCAGTTTGCCACAGCCAGGACAGGAATGTTGCAGTTGACTGTGGCAGTTGGGACAATAGACCCAGCCTTCTTTCACAGGGACGCCGCAGTGGTGGCAGGTCATCGTCTCCTCAAGCTCGCGCAGCAACGCCTCTTCCTCCAGCGCGCGGTCATAAATCTCCGCCAGCGTGGCCTTGGGGCGAATCATCAGATAGAGGATGAAGCCGATCAATGGGAAAATCAACACAAGCGCCACGGCCAGCGTAATCACGAGCCAGTCGTGCGTGCGCGAGCGAATGTCGTTGAACGTCCAGATGCCCATGGCGATCCAGAAAGCGAACAGAAAGGCGCCCAACGCTGCAACCAGCACACCGACAATGGTGCCGATCGTATTAATCAATTCTGGTGACATTGTTCAGTTCACTCCAAGCCTACGGCTCGCGCCGTGTAAAGTTTTGAAAGATTATAACGCACAGGTTCACGAACCCCAAACGAGGCCGCCCCTTCCGAAGTTCCAGCGCCGGCGACGCATCTTGCAGGCGGCGCAGGCTTGCACCACCCAAATGATTTGACAGAAGATCGGTCGCATGCTATATTCGTCGCACCCGAAGACCGTCCAGAGAAGACAATCATCCGTAGCAAGCGAATGTTTGAACGCCTGCTCGCCGATTCTGCCTAGTTTTCAGCGGACTCAGCGTCGTTTTGCGGACCCTAACCAGATTTCTCTGCTTTCTCTGCCAGATTCATCTTGAATGTTTCAACCACACAAGCAAACAAAAGGAGAACGCCATGAACAAACGACTGACTCTGTTAGGTGTGTCGCTGTTGATCATCGCCGTCATCTATTCGGCGTGCGCGGCGCCGGCGCCGGCGCCCGCCGCAGCGCCCGCCCCGGCGGAGGTTGCAGCGACTGAACCGGCGGCGCAGGCTGGCAGCCTTCTCGATATCGTCAAAGGCCGGGGCCGACTGATCTGCGGCGTCAACAATCAGGTGCCTGGCTTCGGCAACGTCGATGCAAACGGCAACTACAGCGGCTTCGACGTCGACTTCTGCAAGGCTGTGGCTGCAGCAGTCCTGGGCGACGCCAATGCCGTCGAGTATCGCTACGCCAGCGGCACCGATCGCTTCACGCTGGTGAAGTCCGGAGAGGTGGACGTCCTTTTCCGCAACACCACCTGGACGTTGACGCGCGATAGCGCCGAGGTCGGCATGGAGTTCATGCCGGTGAACTTCTATGATGGCCAGGGCATGATGGTGCGCAAGAACAGCGGCATCACCAGCCTGGAAGACATGGACGGCGCCACCGTCTGTGTGCAGAGCGGAACGACCACCGAGCTGAACTTGGCCGACGTTTTCCGGGCCAAAGGGTTGGATTTCACCCCCGTCGTCTTTGAGGACAACGACAAGACGGCCGGCGCCTACGACGAAGGGCGCTGCGACGGCTTCACCACCGATAAATCCGGCCTGGTGGCCACGCTGACCAAGCTCACCAACCCTGATGAACACATGATCCTGGAAGAGACGATGTCCAAAGAGCCGCTGGCAGGCGCAGTCTTCCAGGGCGACCCGGTGTGGGCGGACGCCGTGCGTTGGGTGGTCTTTGGGCTGATCCAGGCGGAGGAGAGCGGCGTCACCAGCCAGAACGTCGACCAAATGATGAGCAGCGACGACCCGACGATCAAGCGCCTCCTTGGCGTCGAGGGCGAGATGGGCGCCAAGCTCGGCCTGCCCAACGATTTCATGGTGCAGGTGATCAAACAGGTCGGCAACTACGGTGAAATCTACGACCGCAATCTCGGTCCGAATACGCCGTTCAATCTGCCGCGCGGCCTCAATGCGCTGTGGACGGAGGGCGGCCTCCTGTACGCCCCGCCGTTCCGGTAAATCGAACGATTGTCGTGGAAACCTTCCAGGGGCGCCCCTGGAAGGTTTCTTCGTAAAAGGACGTACGCCTTCGAGCTATCAGAATCTCAAGCGCTTATGGCAAGCTCGACTTTTCCAACTTCGCGCCCTCCATTCTTTCGAGACACGCGCGTCATCGCCGTTGTCCTTCAGTTGATTTTTCTGATTGCTCTGGCTTTGACCGGCTGGTTTCTCTATAGCAACATGGTGGCGCGTCTCGCCGCCAGCAACACCGCCGCCGGCGGTGCGCTCTCCTGGGCGTTCTTAAATCAGACGGCGGGGTTCGGCATCTCCGAGGGGCCGGCTTTTCGTCCCGACGAGAGCTATGGTCGCGCCTTTCTGGTCGGCGTCGCCAACACTTTGCGCGTCGGCGTCGTGGGCATCGTCCTGGCCACGCTGCTGGGGCTGTTCGCAGGCATTGCGCGCGTCTCCACGAACTGGCTGCTGAGCCGTCTGGCCGCCGTCTACGTCGAGATTTTTCGGAGCACGCCGCTTCTCGTTCAGTTGTTGTTCTGGTACGTCGGCGTGATCGCGGCCCTGCCCAGCATTCAAGAGGCCACCGAGCTGGGGAATTTGGGCTATCTCACCAACCGAGGCATCCACTTGACCTGGGTTTTTGTCACAGAAACCGGGCGCATATGGCTGGCCTGGCTTCTGGCGGGTTTTGTCCTCGGCATTGTGGCGAGTTGGCTGCGTCGCAGACATCTGGAGCGGAATGGCCTGACAGGAAGCGCCGCCCTGCCGGGCGTTCTCGTCTTTCTTGCATTGGCTGTCATCGGATACTTCGCCGCAGACATGACTGCATCCATGCCTGAGGCCACCGCGTATGAGCTGCGACGCGGAGACCGCGGCACGCTGTTTGAGGACGTGAATCGCAACGGCGTCTATGAGCCGGGCGTCGACCGCACGCTGGCCTACGTTCCGATCAAACTCTTCGATCGCGAAGGTCGCGTCGTCGCCACCGGCCTCACAGAGGGGGATGGAACGTTTCGCTTCATCAACCTGCCGGCCGAGGCGGTGCGCCTCGAGTGGGAGACGCCTGCCCCGCTGGCGATCAGCGAGCCGCAGCTTCAGGGCTTCAACTTCCGCGGCGGGCTAAGCCTGACGCCGGAGTTCGCTGCGCTGTTGATTGCGCTGGTCGTCTACACCGGCGCCTTTATCGCCGAAATTGTGCGCGCAGGCATCAGCGCCGTCAACAAGGGACAATGGGAGGCGAGTCGGGCGCTCGGGCTCAACACCGGCCAGACGCTGCGCCTGATCGTGTTGCCGCAGGCCCTGCGCGTGATCATCCCGCCTCTCACCAGCCAGTATCTGAATCTGGTCAAAAACTCCAGCCTGGCAATCGCCGTGGGATACCCCGACCTCTTCAACGTCTCGCGCACCATCGTCAACCAGACCGGCGCCGAGGTGCAGGTGATTCTGATGGTGATGGGGACCTACCTTTCTTTCAGCCTGATCACCTCACTCTTTATGAACTGGTACAACAAGCGCATTGCACTGGTGGAGCGGTAGCGGGTCAAAAAGGCAAGGGCAAGGCGGAGGAATGCACCGATGACGACGGAAATTCGCTCAACCACTTGGGTCAACACCAATCACCCCGCGCCGGCGCAAAAGCCGCCCGTCACCGAGGTCGGCCCAATCGGCTGGCTGCGCGCCAATCTGTTCAGCAGCGTCGGCAACACGATTCTGACGCTGGTCACGGCGGTGGCGCTCTATTTTATCGTCACCGGCCTGGTGCGCTGGGTGTCCGGCGCGTTTTGGCAGCCGGTGTGGGAAAATCGCAAGCTCTTCGCCGTCGGCCTCTATCCGGTTGCACAGATGTGGCAGCCGGCGGCGGTGCTGCTGATGGTCAGTGCGCTCTTCGGCTTGAGCGCCGGCCGGTGGGGCAGCATCATGCGCAATTTGGGCGTCGGTCTCGCAGCGTTGCTCCTGCTGTTCGCCATCATTCCGATCGGCGCGCAGGCGCAACTGGTGATGGCGGCCAGCCTCGGGCTGCTGTTGATCGGCTACGGCGTCGGCGCACGCGTCCCCATTCCCAGCCGATGGCTGGCGCTGGGATGGGTCGTCAGCTTGCCGCTCACTTTCATTTTGTTAGGCGGAGGCGTCAACCTGCCGGCGCTGGGCGTTCGCTGGCAGTTTGCGCCGTTCGTCGAAGTCAACCTGTGGGGCGGCCTGATGTTGACGATGTTGCTGGCGGTCGTCGGCATCGCCCTGAGCTTTCCGATCGGCGTGTTGCTTGCGCTGGGAAGGCGCAGCAAATTGCCGGTCATCAAATGGTTCTGCATCGGTTACATCGAGCTGATCCGCGGCGTGCCGCTGATCACGCTGCTGTTCATGGGCATGACCATGCTGCCGCTCTTTTTGCCAAGCGGCTGGGGCAACCCTTCCCTGCTCGTGCGGGCGATGACGGCCATCACGCTCTTCAGCGCCGCCTATCTGGCGGAAAATGTGCGCGGCGGCTTGCAGGCCATTCCCAAAGGCCAGTACGAGGCCGCGGATGCACTCGGCTTGAGCGCGTTCGACAGTCTGCGTTTTATAATCTTGCCACAGGCGTTGACCAAGGTGATTCCGGCCATCGTCGGTCAGTTCATCGGCCTTTTCAAAGACACCTCCCTGGCCTCGCTGGTCGGCCTGCTGGAGCTGGTCGCGGTCGGCAAAGCGGTCATCCAACAGCCGGAATGGTTGGGCACGCCCGGCGGGATCGCAAGAGAAGTGTACGTGTTCATTGCGGTGGTTTTCTTCGTCTTCAGCTATGGCATGAGCTTCGCCAGCCGCAAGCTGGAGAGCAAGCTCGGCTTTGGAAAACGGCAGTAAAAAAATTTCGAGATGCGTCTCGAGAGCCGCATCTTCTGAACGTAAATTTATTTTAGACTGGGAAACGACGCATATGGCAGGTCATGCAGAAGACACCGATATCATTATCGTCCGAAATGTCAACAAGTGGTACGGCGACTTTCATGCGCTGAAGAACGTCAGCCTGACGGTGAAGCGCAAAGAGGTGGTGGTGATCATCGGGCCATCCGGCTCAGGCAAATCGACCTTTATCCGCACCATCAACCGCCTGGAGGAGCATCAGAGCGGCGAGATCATCGTCGACGGCATCCCGCTGACGCACGACGTGCGCAACATTGAGGCCATCCGCATGGAGACCGGCATGGTCTTTCAACAGTTCAACCTCTTCCCCCACCTGACGGTGTTGCAGAACATCACGCTGGCGCCGATCCATGTGCGCAAGATGAAAAAAAAGGACGCCGAAGAGCGCGCCATGCAACTGTTGGAGCGCGTCGGCATCCCAGAGCAGGCGCATAAATATCCAGGGCAACTCTCCGGCGGCCAGCAGCAGCGCGTGGCGATCGCACGCGCGCTGGCGATGCAGCCCAAGATCATGCTCTTCGACGAGCCAACTTCAGCGCTGGACCCGGAAATGATCCGCGAGGTGCTCGAGGTGATGGAGGAGCTGGCCGAATCGGGCATGACGATGGTCGTGGTGACGCATGAGATGGGTTTCGCCAAGGGCGTCGCCGACCGCATCGTCTTTATGGATGGCGGCGAGATCGTGGAGATCGGAACGCCCGAGCACTTCTTCACCAATCCTCAACACGACCGGACGAAACTCTTCCTCCAGCAAATTCTGAAGTGATGTGGCGTGGTGCGTGTTGCGTCGTGCGCCGCGCATTGCGCACCGCCTATCACACCCTCCGGGCCGCCTGCCATAGACGGTCATGGGCGCCCTTCCAGCCGGGGCGTTCTTCTGGATGCGCGACCAGTCGCAGCAGGGTGTCGGTCAGCAACGCGTTGACGGGGGTGAACGCGCCCACTTGCCTGCCTTTCTCCACGACGGCGCCGTTGAGCCAGCGCACCTCACTTTTGCCCTTGTTGGCGTGCAGGTCGATGTGTAAACTGGGCATCTTGCCCCCGCGCGCGCGGCCAATCTGTTTGCGCAAGATCGGACGGAGCAGCGCCTTCGGCGCGTAGCGAATCAACGGCGCCAGCTTGCCGAAGGGATAGCCGTCCAGGTCCACCGGCGCGATGTGGGAGGCCGCCATCACCGCCAGCGCCTCTCGCCACGCCGCGATCTCGATGTCCACCAGGCGGTTGTCGGCGAAAACGACTTCAGGCGGTTCGTCGAGGATGGCGCAGGTGGCGTTGCCCATCATGTTCATCAGCAGCTTGGTCCATTTCATGGAGGCCGCGCTGCCGTACCGCTGCACGGCGAAGCCGGCCAGCCCCATCAGCGCGCAGACGTCGCCCAAGGCGGCTTCCGCTCCCCGCCATGACGCCAGCCCCAGCCCATAGCGCGGTTTGTCGACGTGGATGGCGCCCGGCCCCACGACGCTCACCGGCGTCGTGATGCTGCCCGCCACCACCGCCGCCCTGTCCGCAATCTGGGCGATGCTCTCTTCATTGCCGACGCCGTTCTGCACGCTCAAAAAGATCGGCGGCGGCGCGCCTGTTTCACTCAACGCCTGCCGATATTCCGCTGCTGCGGCAGCCGTGTCATAGCTCTTGACGGTGAAGATCGCCAGGTCAAAGGCGCTTTCCGAGCGGTCGTAGGCCTCCTGAATGCTGGCGACCGGACGCATGTTGCGCACTGTGTGCGCGCCCTGCTCGTCGGTCAACTTCAGCCCTTGCGCCCGCACCTGCTCCACAAAGGCGCGCCGGCCCACCAGCGTCACGTGCTGGCTCGCCATAGCCAGCTTTCCACCCACCAGACAGCCGATCGCCCCGGCGCCGATGATCAAAACGTTCCAGGCCATGTCAGCGTCTATCTCTTTCCTGCGACGACATCGCGACGCTCCAGATCGTACAGGCCGTAGGCGGCGGCGAGAATCTCGATCGGATGTCGGCTCGGCAGCGCGGTTCCATGTTCGAGCTGCCAGCGACAGGTCTCCGAGTCGCACGCAGTGTAGCGCACGTCCTGGCCCTGCGCCTTCACAAACTCAAACAGCTCGGCGCCGACGTCCATTGCGATCTGATACTTCTCGACCTTGTAGCCGTAGGTGCCGGCGATGCCGCAGCAACGGGCGTGCGATTCGGCCAACTCCAGTTCCGGGATCAGCGCCATCAACTCCAACGCCGGCTTGCCGATGCGATGGGCGCGCTGCTGACAGGGCGCATGATAGGGCAACTTGAGCGGAAGCGGCTGAAAGTCGGTGCGCAGCTCGCCCGCTTCGTACAACTCGCGCAGCCACTCGAAGAGGTCGTAGGTTCCCAGTTTGAGCGTGGTCGCCGGCTCGTCGTGATAGTCGAGCAGCTCAGGCGCCTCCTCCTTGAGCGTGAGCGTGCAGCTTGTGCTCGTGCCGACGATCGGCAGCCCGGTGCGCGCGTAGCCGGCCAGCCTGCTCACGTTGTTGCGGTGGTAGGTGCGCGCAGCATTGAACTCGCCGTTGGAGAGCAGCGGCAGCCCACAGCAATTTTGTTCGGGCACGATCACCTCGTAGCCGTTGTGCTCCAGCACGACGACCGCCGCCTTGCCGATGAACGGCTCGTAGTACATGGTGGCGCAGCCGTGAAAATAGACGACCTTTTTGTCAGATTTCAGCCGCCGGTCGCGCGTGCGCTTCAGCCAGTCGCGAAAGGTGCCGGAGGTGCTCCACGTGGGCAGGGGCGCCTCGCGCGCGATGCCCATCACCTTTTCCGCCATGAAGCGGCTGAAAGCGTTGTGAAGGGCGAAGTTGGCCAGCGCCGGCGCAAAGCTGCCCAGCTTGCCGAGCAGCTCATTGCGTCCCAGCAGTCGATTGCGTAGAGGCAGTCCTTTTTCGGCCACGATCTGCGCGCGGGCGCGCGCGTTCAACTCGGCGATTCTGACGCCGGTCGGACAGACTTCGTTGCAAACGCGACAGCCCGAACAGTAATCGACCGAATGGTCGGGCGAGCGGGATTGACCGCCTTCGCGAAAGCGCTGGGCCTGGGGGCCGACGTATTTGGGGCCGGGAAAGAGATCGGTCACCGCCGAAACCGGACAATGGCTGGTGCAGATGTTGCACTTAATGCACTCGTCGAGCGTCAGATCGACCGAGTGCCATGAAACAGGCGCCATACAAATTCTCCGATTTATGGAAACTACGCATGTGCGAAACTGCCAAGTTTGATTGCCTCCACCGCCGCCACGGCGCTGGCGATGGCGACGCCCTCCAGGCTGCGCTCTGCGATCGGGTCGGCGTGCGCCAGCAGGCCGCCGGCAGCCCAGAGGTTAGCATACACGACGTTGCCCGCGGCATCGATGGGCTGGAAGGCGTCGTTGACGGCCACGCCCCCGCGCAGCGCAGGATGCCCTTGCGGGTCAAGAAAGAGGGGGCGGAACCATCGCCGACGATCCTGCGGCGTGGTGAGCGGCAGGTCGAAGACCGTCTCCCAGAAGCGGCCATCGGGGTTGCTGTCGAAGCCGCCGCCGAGCACGCCTCCCGTGGCCAGCAGAAAAGCCTTGGCCCGGTGCTTGAGCGGGCGTGCGCTGGTCGCCGTCTCCACGAATTCAATCACGCCATCCTGGGCGTGAAAACCGATCGCTTCCATTCCGATCTCGACGCGCACGCCTCGCCCCTCCAGGCTGCGACGCAGCGCCGTCGCCAGCCGAATGCCGGGGACGCTAGGCGGCAGCGTGGCGATCTCGAAGACGGCGGCGTTGAGCTCCTGCGTGAGCGCAGTCAACACCCGGGCATGCGCCTCTCGCCCCAAAATGGCGGGCAGCCCGATGCGCTCCCCCGGCTTGACGACCAGCCTGAGCGCGTCGATCAGGCGCTGTTGCGTCGTCGGCTCGTCGAGCGCCTCCGCCAGCTGCACGCTGTTGCGGTCGCGACGCTCGCTGAGCACGCTCCACGGCAAGACGGCTGCCCGCGCAGCCTGCCCTTGCGCCTCGAGATTGCGGGCGATCAGGTGAGGGTAGAAGTCGCGCATGCCCTGAAAGCCGATGATGACCATCGGTCGACCATCCTCTGCGTCGCCGGCGCGTTGGCCGGCCGGCAACAGATAGCTGGGGCGCCATGCGCCCACGGGAGAGGGCGTAAGCGCATTGTCGCCGCCCTTGCGTCCGCCGTAGTCGAGTCCAAGTTCGGCGGTGCGAATGCGAAACCACTCGATCGCCTCCTGGGCGCGTTTGACGCCGACGATTCGATAGGGATGGCGCTCCGGCAGCTCGTCGATGCGCTCCCAGGGGCGCTGCACAGCGCGTTCTTCCGCGCCGAGGTAACCCAGGACGTCGATGGTCCCCGGCGTCCAGTAGAGCGCGCCCATGCCCTTGGCGATGACCTTGACGCGCAGACCGGCCTCCGCCGCGCGCAGCGCAGCCGTCAAGCCCGTCAATCCTGCGCCGATCACAAGCAGGTCCAGCATCATTGTCCATCCTCCTTGGCGCCGGCGGCGTCGAACCGCCAGAACTCTGTCAGAGGGCTGGCCTCGCCATCCTCCGGCAGATGGTCGACGTTCATGATGGTGAGATAGATCAATTCGTCCAGCCGCTCCTGTTTGAGCTGTCGCCCCCAAAGCACCGGCGTCAGGCCGCGCCAGCGCTCCTGGAGAAAGTCGCGCAGCAGCAGGTTGGGGTTGTCCAGCGGCGAAACTTTTGGGTTAAACGCTGCGGGCTTTGTCTGCACACTGTGACGCGGGGACTGCAGATAGGCGACGTTCCAGGGCGGCCCGCCGTTGACGTCGGTTTGCGCCTGAGTCTCCTGCGCATGCAACCGAAGCTCATGGAGGATGCCGGCGGCGCGGAAGGTGCAAAAGCCGCCTTGACAGGGTCCCATGCCCAACCGCACATCGCGGCGCAGGTCGTCCAGCGTCACCGTGGGGTTATTGGCGACCGCCTGCTCGATCATGGCGCGCGTCACCAGCTCGCATTCGCAGATCAGGTCGCCTTGCAGTCGCGCCTCCTCCACCTCGTGCAGACGATGGCCGAGCCAGTAGTGCCCCTGCTCCGCGCCGGGCACGGGCGTGGTCGCCGTCAGGCAGGGGCGCTCGACGCCAAGCTGCTCGCAGACCTTATCCACGGTCTTTTCAGCCATCAGGCGAAAAGTCGTCCACTTGCCGCCGGTGATGGTGAGGAAGCCGGCGACGCCGTCCCGTCGCCGATGGTCGAGCAGCGCCAACGCGCGCGTGGCGTCGCGGCTTTCGCCCGTGTAGCCTTCCTGATAGAGCGGCCGCACGCCCGCCCAGGCGCGCAGAATGCGCGAGCGGCTCAGGCCGGGGACGAGCTTGTCGCCCTCCTGCAACATCAGGTCGACTTCCCACGGCTCGATCGTGAGCATCTCCGGGTCAGAGACGCGCTCATCGGTGGTGCCGATGATGGCGACCGTATGCACGGGCACCAGGATGTCGCCGTCGGCGGGCATTTTGCAGCGATTGATAACGGTGTTGACCAAGCGGTGGTTTACAGCCACCATGACGCCCTTGCCCGGGATGACGTTGACGGGAACGCCGGCCATCGCGGCGATTTTGCCTGCCCAGGCGCCGCCGGCGTTGACGGTGATGGCGGCGTCGATGCGCACCTCTTCCCCGCGCACGACGTCGCACACCCGCGCGCCGACGACGCGACGGTCGCCGTCGCCGCCTTCGGTGAGCAGATCGATCACTTCGTGGTAAATCAGAATCTGCGCGCCCGCCTGCCGCGCCGCTTGCGCCGTGACGTGGGTCGCCAGAAAGCTGTCCGCCGACCCATCCGGCACCTCGAAAACGCGGCTGATGCGTGGGTTGAGCAGCGGCTCGCGACGGAACGCCTCTCGGAGCGGAATCTCCTCACAAGGAATGCCGACCTTCGCGCACGCCGCCTTGAAGCGATCCGGGTAATCGCCTTCATCCTCCGGCGTGACCACGAAAAAGCCGCCTGTGTCTTCGATGCAGTGCGCATGGGTGCGGCGCAGGATGCGATTTTCCTCGATGCACTCGATGGCGCTCTGCGGGTCTTTGACTGCGTAGCGGCCGCCGCTGTGCAACAGCCCATGATAGCGACCGGTCGTGCCGTGCGTGAGGTCGCGCTTCTCGACCAGGATCACGCGCAGCCCGCGCAAGGCCGCGTCCCACGCCACGCCGACGCCGGTTGAGCCGCCGCCGATCACCAAAACATCCGTTGACATTCGTTTCATACTACGTCGATCCCTTCCATGGTTTTGCGCACGAGGTTGCGCACGCTGTCTCCATCGTTCATTTGCAGCGCCTTTTGCGCCAGCCGCCGCGCCGTCGGCATGGTCAGCCGACCGATGATCTGCTTGGCGACGGGAATGCTTGCAGGGGCCATGCTGAACTCATCCAGCCCCAACCCCAGCAAGATGGGGATCGCCAGCGGATCGGCGGCCATCTCGCCGCAGAGCCCCACCCATCGCTTCTGGAGGTGGGCGGCGCGCAGCACGCGGTCGATCTGACGCAGCACCGCCGGATGAAGCGGGTCATACAGGTTGGCCACGCGCTCATTGGTGCGATCGGCGGCGAAGGTGTATTGCACCAGATCGTTGGTGCCGATGCTGAAAAAATCAACCAGAGCCGCCAGGCGGTCGGCCATTTCAACGGCCGCCGGCGTTTCGATCATGACGCCGACCGGGACGTCGGCCCGAAACGATGCGCCGGCGGCTTGCAATTCATTGGCGGCGGCGGCCAGCAGCGCCTGCACATGCAGCACCTCATTCATCGTACTGACCATCGGCAGCAGAATATGGATGTTTCCTTCCACGGCGGCGCGCATCAGTGCGCGCAATTGCGCCTTGAAAAATTCCGGCATGGTCAGTGAAATGCGAATGGCGCGCCAGCCAAGAAAAGGGTTGGCCTCGGCTGGCAGGGAAAGGTAGGGCGCGGGCTTGTCGCCGCCGATGTCGAACGTGCGCACCACGGTGCGGCGCTCCCCCATCGTGCGCGCCAGCCTGGCGTAAATTTCCGCCTGCTCCATCTCGTCCGGCGGCGTCCGACGGTCTTGAAAGAGAAATTCGGTGCGCAACAGGCCAACCGCCTCGGCGCCGGCCTCCAGCGCGCGCTCCGCATCATCGACAGTCCCCAGATTGGCCGCCACCTCCACGTGAATTCCATCGGCGGTGCGCGTGAAGCGCTGCGCCTGCGCCCAGGCGACGGCGCGCGCTGCGTTCGCCTCCAGCTGCGCCGCCGCATACATCGCCTGCGTAGGTTCGTCCGGCTCGACGACGATCAGCCCGCGCGCGCCGTCGATTGCCAGCCGCACGCCTGACTTGACAGCTTCCAGAAGCAAGGGACCAACGTTGACGATGGCGGGGATGCCCATGCTTCTCGCCAGAATGATAGCGTGCGCCATGGCTCCGCCGCCGGCGGTGCAAATCCCGCTCACGCGCCGTTGGTCAAGCATGGCGGCCTGCGAAGGGAGAAGCGTTTCGGCCACGACGATCGCTCTCTCCGGCAGCTCAATGGCTTGCGGCTCATAGACTCCCAACGCTTGCAGCAGACGGCTTCCTACGTCTTCGATGTCCACGCTGCGTTGCTGGAAGATGGCGCCGCTCATCTGCCGAAAGCGTTGCGCCCATTGCGAAACCACAAGCCGCGTCGCCTCTTCTGCGCTGGCGCCGCCGCGAATCGCCGTGCGCATCTCATCCAGGAAATCTGGGTCTTCGAGCAACAACAGATGCGCGTGAAAAATGAGCGCCTGCTCTTCGCCCAGCGTCGTGCGCACTTTGGCAATCAATGTTTCGAGTTGGGAGCGAGCGCTGTGCACCGCCGCCTCGAGACGCTCCCACTCCCGTTGCAGATCGAAGGGGGCTGCGCTGCGTCGTTCCAAGGGAGCCGCCAGCAGAGGATGAGGATCCGCCAGAACAACGGCCTCTCCAACGGCCATGCCGGGCGAGGCGGGTTGCCCCCACAGCAAAGCGACGCCGTTTTCTTCTGCATCAACGGCTGCAGGCGAAGTAAGGGCGGGGGTCTCTGCATATCCATAACGGGCGACGTCATGCGCCACCTGTCGGGCTAGCAGGTCAACAGCCGCTTCGGCGTCTTGTCCGGTCGCCTCGATGCGGATCAGATGGCCCTTTTCGATCCCGAGGGCAAGCAAACGATTGAGGCGACTTGCCAACGCCGGACCTGCACCCGTGCTCAGATTGGTGACGCAAATCTCGGCCTGAAACTGCGCCGCAAGTTGGACAAAGCGCGCGGCCGGGCCAAAATGCAATCCCGCCGGATTGACCACCAGCACGTCGGCGCTGGCTCTGTCCGTCGTTGCAACCTCTCCGACGCCGGCGACATCGGGTGGAAGTGCCGGCGAGGGCGCCGGTTCTTCTGCGGGGCGCAACACGGCGATTTTGGCCTGCATGGCTTCCTCCGCCTCCCGCGCCACCGCCTCCAGATCCATGCCGATGGAAGCCTGAACCGCAGCCGCCATGGCGCCTTCCACGAACGGCCCGCTGCAGATGCGCACGCGGGCGCGCAGCTCCGGCGGCAACAGCTCAAGCGCCACCTGTCCGCCGATCACAGCGCTACCGAGGTCCATCAGCACGAGCACGCCGTCGTCGTTGTAGACGGCTTCAATGGCCTCGGCGATTGCGACGGGGTCGGTGCCGAAAGGCTGGTAGGGGTTTTCGCTGCCGCCCACGGCCGCGATCACAGCCCGCCCCTGCACCTGTTGCTCCGCCAGCGCCTTGACGGCCATGGACAGCTCTAGGCTGTGAGAGACCAAAACGATGCTGACCAATGGTTCATCCTTCGACCCAGTCGAACGTGCGCGTGACCGCCTTTTTCCACTGTGCATAGAGTTTTGTGCGCGCCGTATCGTCCTCTGCGGGTTTCCAGATTTTGTCGACGCCCCAGTTGGCGCGCATCTCGTCGGTGTTTTTCCAGAAGCCGACGGCAAGGCCGGCGGCGTAGGCTGCGCCGAGGGCGGTCGTCTCGCTGACGCGAGGCCGAATCACCGGCACGCCTAACACATCGGCCTGGAACTGCATCAGCAGCTCGTTCCGCACCATGCCGCCGTCCGCTTTGAGCGCCTGCAACTCGACGCCGGAATCCTGGTGCATGGCGTCGAGCACCTCGCGCGTCTGGAATGCAGTCGCCTCCAGGGCGGCGCGCGCAAAGTGTCCGCGGTGAATGAAGCGCGTCAACCCCACGATCACCCCGCGCGCGTCGCTACGCCAGTAAGGGGCGTAGAGGCCGGAGAAGGCCGGCACGAAGTAGATGCCGCCATTGTCTTCGACCGTGCGCGCCAGGTTTTCAATTTCCGAAGCCGCGTTGATCATTCGCAGGTTGTCGCGCAACCATTGGACGAGTGCGCCGGCGATGGCGATCGAGCCTTCCAGGGCGTAGACGGCCGGCCCGTCGCCGAATTGGTAGCAGACGGTGGTGAGCAGCCCATGTTTGGAAGGCACGATCTCGGTTCCTGTGTTCAGCAGCATGAAACAGCCTGTGCCATAGGTGTTCTTGGCCTCGCCCACGTCGAAGCAGGTCTGCCCGACGGTGGCCGCCTGCTGGTCGCCCAGGTCGCCGCAGATCGGGATGCGCGCGCCGAACGGGCCGTCGTGGAGCGTGTATCCGTAGATGTCCGGATCGCTCGAGGGCCGGATCGTCGGCAACATGGCGCGCGGGATTTCCATCGCCGCCAAAATGTCGTCGTCCCATTCCAGGCGGTCGAGCGCCATTAGCATCGTGCGCGAGGCGTTGGTCACGTCGGTGACGTGCGCGCCGCCGGTGACGCCGCCGGTGAGGTTCCAGATCAGCCATGTATCGATGGTGCCGAAAAGAGCATCCCCGCGACGCGCCGCCTCGCGCAGCCCTGGGACATTGTCGAGCAGCCAGCGAATCTTAGGGCCGGAAAAGTAGGTGGAAAGCGGCAACCCGACTTTGGCGCGAAAACGGTCTGGCCCTTCTGCGCCTGCAAGCTCCGCGCAAAGGCGGTCGGTGCGCGTGTCCTGCCAGACGATGGCGTTGTAATAAGGCTGGCCGGTGCGGCGATTCCACACCACCGTCGTCTCGCGCTGGTTGGTGACGCCCACGGCGGCGATGTCGCCCGGGGCTGCGCCGAGCTTCTCCAGCGCGCCGCTCACCGCGCGCTGCGTCTGGTTCCAGATTTCGATAGGGTCATGCTCGACCCATCCCGGCTGCGGATATATCTGTCGATGCTCGAGCTGATGGACGCTGACCGGCTCGCCACGATGGTTGAAGATCATGCAGCGCGTGCTGGTCGTTCCAGAATCGATAGCGGCGACAAATCTACTCATCGGAGCGCTCCCTTGCTGTGATGGGTTGGTTGAGATTCAGCGGCGATTTGCCGTTGTCATCCGCCGCTGCTGGCTTCGGCAATTGCATCCGGCTGCGCAGCCTGACAAATGGCTTCGGCGGCGCTCAAAATCAACAAATAGGCCGATGTGGCGCCGGGGTCCTGGTGGCCGATGCTGCGCGGCCCTAGATAGCTGGCGCGGCCTTTGCTGGCCTGCATCGGGATCGTGGCTTTCATGCCCTCTTCCGCCGCCTGCATCGCCGCCTGCATCGCCTCGCACAAAGAGGCGTGGTCCTCCAATGCCCGCTGAAGCGCCACCATAGCCGGCAGCAGCGCGTCCACCATCGTCTTATCCCCGATGCGGGCGCTGCCGCGCTGACGCACGCCGTCGACGCCGGCTGCGAACGCAGCGGCGAACTCTCCGTTCGTCAATTCGCTTTTTCCAGAGGAGGCCACGCCCATGCGCAGAAACAGCGTGCCGTAGAGTGGACCGCTGGCGCCTCCAACTTTGGAAAGCAGGGTCATGCCGATCGTTTTAAAGAGGGCGCCGAGGTCTTCATCGGCGTATGCAGCCAGTCGCCTCCGCACTTCTTCCATGCCGCGCGCCATGTTGATGCCATGGTCGGCGTCGCCGATGGCGGCGTCGAGCGCCGTCAGCATCTCCTTGTTCTCCAGGATTTTGTCGGCGAAACGGAGCATCCAATCAACCAGAACTGCGCTTTCCACCCTGACGTTCGAGAACATGATATTTTTCATTTTGAACGGACGTCTTCAGAACAAGAATGCAAATCGAAACGGTTCACCAGCGCAACGCCGGCGTGCGCACGGGCGCATCCCACCAACGTAGAAGGGCGTCGTCCACCTCCATCATCGTGATCGAGCAGCCCGCCATCTCCAGCGACGTGATGTAGTTGCCGACCAGATTGCGGCGGATGGCGATGCCCCGCGCGTCGCAAAGCTCGGCAAGATGGCGGAAGACGATGTAAAGCTCCATCAAAGGCGTGCCGCCCATGCCGTTGACCATGACAATCGCCTCACTGCCGCGCCGAAAGGGCAGATCGTCGAAAATGGTGGTGGCCAGAATGTCGGTGATCTCGTCGGCGCGCAAAAGCCTGCTGCGTTGACGTCCAGGCTCGCCGTGGATGCCGACGCCGATCTCCATTTCGTCCTCCCGGAGGGTGAAGGTCGGTTGGCCGACGGCCGGCACAATGCAAGGGGTCAACGCCATGCCCATGCTGCGCCCGCGCTCGCTCACCTCCCGTCCAATCGCCGCCACTTCGGCAAGCGAAAGGCCGGCCTCCGCCGCTGCGCCGCAAATTTTTTCGGCGAAGATGGTGAGGCCGACGCCTCGTCGACCGGCGGTGTAGAGGCTATCCTCCACCGCGACATCATCGTGGATCAGCACGCTTTCGACCTCGATGCCTTCATTGCGACATAGCTCTGCGGCGATGTCGAAGTTCAAAATGTCGCCGGTGTAATTCTTGACGATGAACAGGACGCCTGCGCCGCCGTTGACGGCGTGCGCTGCGGCGACAATCTGATCCGGCGTGGGTGAGGTGAAGATCGGGCCAGGGCAGGCGGCGTCGAGCATCCCGTAGCCGACGAAGCCGCTGTGCATCGGCTCATGTCCGCTTCCCCCGCCGGAGATGACGCCCACCTTGCCGGCGCGCGGAGCGTCGATGCGCACGACGTAGTTCGGATCGAAATGGACGCGCAGCAGATCGGCGTGGGCGCGCGCCAGCCCTTTCATGCTTTCTTCGACGACGTTCGATGGATCGTTGATGAGTTTCTTCATGGTTGTGCGTTATCGCCGAGCACTTGCTCCACGATTTTACGCGCCTGCGCCGCTGCAAGCGCCCGATGACTGACCCGATTTTTAACCTCGATAGGAAGCTCCGCCAGCGTGGCGTTGAGGGAGGGCGCCCAAAAGATCGGATCGTATCCAAAACCGCCGTTCCCGCGCGGGGCGGTCAAAATGACGCCTTCAATCACCCCCTCGGTGGTCCAGGCTTCGCCGTTGGGGCGGGCGATGGCGACGACGCAGCGAAAGCGAGCGGTGCGCCTCTCCATGGGCGTCCCCTCCAGCTCGCGCAGCAACAACAGGTAGCGTTCCCGGTCGCTCAGACCTTCTCCGCCATAGTGCGCCGAGTGAACGCCGGGCCGGCCGCCTAGAGCGTCGACTTCCAGGCCGCTGTCATCCGCCCAAGTCAGCAGATTCGTGCGCGCGGCGTAGAACCGCGCCTTCAGCAGCGCGTTCTCGGCAAATGTGGCGCCCGTCTCCGGGGCGACCTCCTTCACGCCGACCTGATCGAGTCGGACGACCTCCACCGGCAGGTCGCTGAGGAGATGGGCGTACTCACGCGCTTTTCCTGGATTATGGGTGGCGACCAACAACGTGAGTTTGTGCATTCATTCACCAACCGGCTTTTTAAAATTGTTCACCCTCTGAATGCTATCATATAATTGCAGTTGGTGGTAGCTACGCATGGACACGTTTCCCAGGCGCATAGCTGCACGATGAGGGTGTTGGGCTAGAAAACCATCATAGTTAAGAGGCGTTTCATGGTCGAGTCTTACCACCCCCTGCGCATCTTCACCGGCTCCGCCCATCCGGCATTGGCGCGCGAGATCGCCGATATTCTGCACGTCAACCTGGGCCGTGCAACGACGACGCGCATGCCCGACAGCGAAATCCATGTCATGATCGACGAAGTCGTGCGCGACCAGGACATCTTTTTCATCCAACCGTGCTGCGAGCCGGTCAACGATCATCTGATCGAGTTGATCCTCTATCTGGACGCCTTCCGCCGCGCCAGCGCCCATAGCGTCAGCGTCGTCATGCCGTACTTTCCTTATGCGCGCCAGGAGCGGATGGCCAGGGGGCGCGAGGCGATCAGTGCGCGCGTGGTGGCCAATATGCTGGAGATGGCGGGCGCCCGTCGCGTCATCTACGTAGATATCCACAATCGGGCGATTCAGGGCTTCTTCAACATCCCGGTTGATCCGCTCAGCGCCGTCAGCATCCTGGCGGACTATTTCCGCAAACCCGAATTCTGCGACGCCGCCATCGTCAGCCCCGACGTCGGCCGCGCCAGCATGGCGGGAAAATATGCGGAGCTGCTCAATCTGCCGTTGGTCGTCATGCACAAGCGCCGACTCAATTTTTCCACCACGGAAACGACGCACGTCGTCGGCGACATCGAAGGTCGGCGTCCGATCATCATCGACGATGTGATGGCCGGCGGAAGCGTGCTGCGCCAGATCGACGCCTTGTATGAGGCGGGAGCGAAGGGCCGCGCCTGCTTCGCCGTCACGCATCCGGTGCTTTTGCCCAGCGCCCTCAAACGATTGGACGAGGACGACCGCATCGAGCGCCTGGTGGTGATGAACACCATCCCCGTGCCCGAATCGAAGCGCCACCCGAAGTTAGTTGTGCTTTCCGTCGCCAATCTGCTGGCCGAGATCATCAACCGCATCTATCACGGAGAAAGCATCTCGTCGAAGCTGATCCTGTCTTGAGTGCATAAGGAGGCGACCATCTTGTTCACGCGCAATGTGCGACCCGAGCCTGACGCCATTGAAGTAATCATCGGCCCACGCGCTCGTTTCAGCGGGCAACTGCAGTGCGAAGCCAGCATCCGCATCGATGGCGTCGTCGACCAGGGGCGCATCGAGACTCCTTCCAACGTCATTATCACCGAAACAGCGACCGTGCAGTGTGACGTCAACGCCCGCGTGGTCAGCATCCGCGGCAAGTTCAAGGGCGTCATCCAGGCCGAACGCGTGGAGTTGCTCGACGGCAGTCAGGTGGCGGGCGTGCTCAACGTGAACAGTTTTTACATGGACGAGACGGTGGTGATGCGCGCGGCGGTGAATATTCGCGCCGACGTCGCCGCCGAAATCAAACCGCCGTCGCCGCCCGCCAACCCCACCGTTCCGGTGATCCAGGCGGCAGAATCCTCAAAAACTCCCACCGAACCATCGTAAAAGACCAAGACATCGCAAGAAGGATGCCAGATGAGCGAACGAACCGTTGCATTTCGCGACAAAGCCCTAAGCGTCATCGGCCCTGAGTTGAAGCCGGGCGATCGGGCGCCGGAAGTGGAATTATCAACCGGCTTTCTGGCCAAATCAAAGCTGCTCGCCGACACCGCCGGCAAAATCCGCCTGGTCAGCGTCGTGCCGAGCATCGACACCAGCGTCTGCGACGCACAGACGCGGCGCATGAACGAAGAGGCCGCCCGGCTGGGCGAGGATGTAGTCGTGATCACCGTGAGCGCCGACCTGCCGATGGCGCAGAAGCGATGGTGCGGCGCCGCCGGCGTCGATCGCGTGGTGATGCTCTCCGACTACATGGGGCTGGAGTTCGGCAAAACCTATGGCGTCGCCGTGCCGGAGCTTGGCGTCGATCAGCGCGCCATCTTTGTGATCGACGCCAACGACGTCATCCGCTACGTGGAATACGTGCCGGCCATCGGCCAACATCCCAACTATGAGGCAGCGCTGGAGGCGGTGCGCTCCTTGTTGAATCCCCGGTGAGAATGCCGGGACAGGGTTTGGTGGGGCGTGGCGGCCTTCCATGTTGACGCCGCGTTCAGAAGAACGACGCGACCGGGCGCCTTCCAGGAAGCTTGATGGTTTTTAACAGGCTCATCAGGTCCTCCTCGTCGCTGTGGCTCGCAGCCGCAGGCCCTGGCACCCCGTTACGTCACGCCGGAGGCGACGACCTACGTGAACACACAACTGCTGCTCGCAGCTGCGCATTGTATCATTCGATCCAGCGCTCCTCTTCGCCGACCAGCTTGAAGCGCCGTTGTGTGGGCGTTTGGGGCCAGGGGGAGACTGCGTAGCCCCGCGAGTCGAGAGATCCTCCCCCTGCTGGCGCAGGCGAATGCCCCGTCAACACGATCACCGGCGGCTGATAGACAGGCTGCACCGGCTCCGTCCTGACGCGCTCAATGTGTTCATCCTCGTCGTCACGGCGACGTCCGCTCGCCACCAGGATCAATGAGACCGGAATGCTGGCGAGCACGCCCAGCACGATCCCGATCGCCATCCCCAGCGCATCGGCGCTGAGCCGCTCGCTCAGCCGCCACACCGCCATGCTCGCAACAAGCAACAGCAACAACAGGAAAACTCGCCGCATCGTTTTGACCCTCCTTGTCAGCGTGCGTCCTCAGTCCCTTGACGTCTGATGACCCTTTATGTTTGACGCCGGCCTGCGCCGCCCTTCTCTCCTTGCCGACGGGGCGCATTCAAGGCTCGACATTCGGATTCGCCGATCCAGGCCGCCTGAAAACGCGTCGTCTCCCCCTTCGCCACCAACAGAAAGTCGCCTCGCCCACCCAGCTTTTCGGCGCCGCTGTCCGGGACGCCGCTGGCGTAACGCGCTTCGTCGCGAGTCGCCACTGCGCCCACCAACCGCACCGGAAAATTCGCCTTCATGGCGCCGCCGATCAGTTGCGCGGTGGGCTTCTGTGTGCACGCCACGAGGTGAATGCCCGCCTCCCTTCCCCGCTGCGCCAGTCGCGTGATCGTCGCCTCCGCCGTTTTGCCGCCTGTCTGCAACAGATCGGCCAGCTCGTCGATCGCCACCACCAACAGCGGCGCAGAGATTCCTTCTTCGTCGCGACGCTCCATCTCGCGCACCACGACGCGCAGTCGATTGACCGCCGCCTGAGCGTCGGCGATGACCCCGCCCTCGACATGAGGCAGGTGGGCCAACGGCGCAAAACCTCGCCCTTTGGGGTCGATCAACACGATCCGTAGACTCTCCGGCGCATTGCACAACGCCAGCGAGGCGAGAATCGTGCGGGCCAAGGCGCTCTTGCCGCTGCCGGTCATGCCTGCAATCAAGAGATGAACCACATCCGGCGCGGGCAGGCGCAGAAGCAGCGGCCGGCCTGTCTCTTCTACGCCGAGCACAGCCGTGTGCGGCGGAATCTCGCGGCCCAGCGTTTCCACCAGCCGTAGAAGGCGCACAGGCGCCTCAAGCGACCTGGGCATTTCGATATGCACAACGCCGCCGCTGCGCGCAATGCGCACCGACGCGCAGCCCAGCGCCAGCGCAATCTCTTCGGCCAGGGCGATGATCCGCTGGATGCGCACCGAAGGGTGAGGCCGCACATGGAACTGAACGAAACGCGGGGCCACCACGCCTCCCAGCACGACGCCATCCGCTTTGTGTCTTGAGAGCACCGCCTCGATCTGGTCGGCGCTGCGTTCCAGCCAGTTGCGTTCCACCGTCATGGTTCACCTCATGTGTAGTCGATTGTATAGAACATATGTTCTAATGTCAAGAACATAGCGCATGCTTTTTTGCCTGTTGGCCGTTTGACAAAGCCGCCTTCCCCTGAGGACAATACAGCGAATTGGCGACAGACTCATTGAAATCTGAGGCGAGGATGCGCATTGTACGTTTCTTTGGCTACGTTGCGCTGTTGATTGTGGCCTTGCTGGCCGGGGCGTATACAGGCATTTATTTAGGGTCGCTGGCCATGCCGGAGATCAAGCCGGTCGCGCTGCATTCGTCGCCCAATCCGGCGCGCAACTATGAGGAGGCGATAGCGCGCTTTGAGGCGTTGCAAGCTGAGGAGATGGCGCGCGGGGACATCGATGAGATTTGTCTTCCATTTGTGTTGACGCACGGGAGGAAAACGGAGCGCGCCATCGTGCTCTTTCACGGATTGACCGCCTGTCCCTTCCAGTACCATGCGCTGGCGCAGCTTTTCTATGAAAAAGGTTACAACGTGTTTGTCCCGCGGCTGCCTCGCCACGGGCTGAAAGATCGCACCTCGAATGCCCTGGCCGAACTCACCGCCGAAGAGTTGGCCGCCGTGATGGACCCGACGGCGGATCTGGCCGCCGGCCTGGGTGAGGAAGTGACCATGGCCGGGCTGTCGCTGGGCGGCAACGTTGCAGCGCTGGGAGGGCAACTGCGCAGCGACCTGCGTCTGGCGGCGCCGATGTCGCCGGCGTTTGGCTTTCGCTTTGTTCCGAATCTCCTGACGCCTGCGCTCACGCGCTTGCTGCTCGGCCTTTCGCCCGACATTTACATCTGGTGGGATCCGATCAACCGTGAAAACTTTCAGGCGGAGAGCGGCTATCCCGGCTTCTCGTTGCGGGCGCTCGCCGAAATTTACCGGCTCGGGCTGGCGATCCAGGCGCTGGCCGAAGGGAACGCGCCCGCCTCCCAGGCGCAGATGGTGATCGGCAACTGGGGCGATCCTGCGGTCAACATGGGCGCCATCAACGCGCTGGCGGAGGCGTGGCGCAGCCGCAGCCGCGAAGTTTCCGTCTACTTCTTCCCACCGCTTCCCTGGCTTCCGCACGACATCATCTCGACCGACGCCATCGGCGCCAACACCGAACTCACCTACCCCCGGCTGCTCGAGCTGCTCACGACCTATCCGTAGGCGATTCCCTATGAAGCCTGGCCCTCATACGCCGTCAAAAAACGTCCGGCCAGAGGCCGAACCTGCGCCGCCTCCACAGGTCATTCCCTCCGGCGCAACAGGACGCTGTAGCCCCGTATAAAAAGAGGGGACTGCCCCATTGGGATGAGGCAGTCCAGAAGGGGAAAATATAGAGGGGCGTGGATGATCCAATGGGTCAGGGCTCGATCATCAACACGCCTAAGAGGCTTCGCGGACGAGCATTCGACAAACAGCTCTTGTTGAAGATGGGAAATATCCCGGTTTCTTTACAGTGCCAGCGATAGAGGCCTGTCTCGCCCGGCGCCAGCATCTGTTGTCCGCCCCCTTGCTGAATGTCATAGTCATCATCGAGCAAGGCGATCTCCAACGGCTGTGACGTGTGATTGGCGATATGAAGCTCAATCCACTCTCCACGCACGGCGCGCACCACAAAAGGGCGCAACCAACTGTGCGGTTGACGCACATCGGCCGGCAACATGCGCCGCACCTGGCTGAGTGAAAGACCGTAGCGTTGCGAAAGACGGGCGGCGTCTTCGTCCAACTGAGCTGGCGACCGCATGGAGCGCGTTGGGTCCTTCATGCGTTGGGCAATGTAGTCGATCAGCGGTTGGTAGCGTTGCAACGTCAGCACCGGTCGATCCTCGAGGGCGTCGCCTGCCGGCATCATAACTGCCGCAAGGCGGTAGATGCGCACTGGGCGATCGGCGATGGGATGTTTGACCACCGGTTGCACCGGATTGCGATGTTGCCATGCATTGCTCATAGAGGGATGCATGCGAGTTGCTGTCATAGGGCCGCCTTTCCTTCCATTGCCCGCCTTTACTCTAAAAGCGGTTGAACTACGCCTGACATTGAATACGCCTGACATTGAATACGCCTGACATTGAAAATGGACCGCTTGTCTTCGTTGATCGGCAGTGTAGAGGCCAGCGCGTTGATCCGGCGTTGATCCGGGAACAACGGCGGCTTGGACAAAAGTCGGGCGGCTGCGTGAAAAATCGAACACGAAGGGGCCGCTGGCGTTGGACAGAGCGCTGCATTGACCGTATACTGATGTTGCCAAGCGACGCCTCATCGAACCAGGCGCATCCATGCATTTCGGAGCAAACGTTTGATGCTGGATTTCAAATTGTTGGGCGCGCCGCACATCCTGCTCGATGGTCAACCCCTGACCCTGCGCCGCAACAGCGTGAAAGCGCGCGCCTTGCTCTTTTATCTTGCCGCCACCGGCGCCATGGAGCCGCGCGACCGGTTGGCCGGCCTTCTCTGGTCGGACTGGCCGGAGACCAAAGCGCGCGCCTATCTGCGCGGGGAACTTCACCTTCTAAGCGATCTAAAAAACCGGTATTTGCTTGAGGCGGAAGGGCGCATCGGGCTGGCTGCAGAGCGAGTCCACGTCGATCTGCAAGCGCTGCGCCGCGTGATCGCCTCTCCGTCGCCCACGCTCGAGGAGCTTTACGCCGCCAGCCGACTCTACACCGGCCCTTTTCTCGATGGCCTCGACGCGCAGCTCGAGGAAAGCTCTCCGCTCTTCGTCGAATGGATGCAAGTTGAACGAGAACAGATCGAACGCCAGTGGCTCCAGTTGCTCTATCGCTTCGCCGCCGCGTGCGCCGGCGAGGGACGCATGTTGACCGCGGGCATCGACGCCTGCACCCATCTACTGGAGCTTGAACCAGAGCGCGAAGAGGTGCATCGGCTCAAGATGCGTCTGCTGGCGATGGACGGTCAGCGCGCCGCTGCGCTCAAACAATATGACCTGTGCGCCTCCGCACTGATGGATGAGCTTGGCGTGCCGGTCTCCGCAGAAACAGACGCTTTATACGACCGCATCCTGGCCGGCGAATTCGATCGCTTTGAACGCGCGCCCATCGAAACAGCCGGCACAACAGGGCGGCGCTCGCCATTTCAAGCCATCGCCGCTCCTGCGCAATTCTCCGGCCGCGATCAGGAATTAGACCAGCTCATCGCCTGGCTGACGCGCCCCGGACGTCCCCCGATCGTCGCCATCGTGGGCATGGGCGGCGTCGGCAAGACCGCCCTGGCCGCCGCCGTGGCGGAGCGGCTGCGCCCCCACTTCGCCGACGGCGTGCTGTGGGGCAGGGTCGCCACCGATGCGCCTCTGGACATCTTGCAGAGCTGGGCGCTGGCCTACGACCGCGACCTCAGCAAGATCACCGGTCTCGAAGCGCGCGCGGCGGCCATGCGCGCCATTCTGGCCGACAAACAGGCGCTGATCGTGCTCGACGACGTGATCGCCGGCAAGCCGATCGACGCCCTGCTGCCCGGGGCCGCTCCCTGCGCCGTGTTGCTCACCTCGCGCGATCGCGCCGAAATAGCGCCGCACGCCGCCGAAATCCTGGAGCTGCGCGAGCTTTCACCGGAGAGCAGCCTTGAAATGCTCACCCATCTGCTCGGCGAGGCGACCATCGCCGCCGAACGCGCCAGCGCGGAGGAGCTTTGCCGCCTGCTGGAGGGGCTGCCGCTGGCCGTCGAAATCGCCGCGCAGCGGATCGTCTCTTCCCCTCGACGCGACTTGGCGCGCATGGTGCGCAACCTGCGTTCGGCTTCGGCGCGACTGGCGCACGGCATCAGCAACCGCTCGGTGCGCACCAGCTTCGAGGTGAGCTGGGCCAGCCTGGGAGCGCCGCTTCGCCGCACTTTCACGCTGCTGGGGCTTTTCGATGGTCGCCCCTTCACGGCGGAGGCTGTCGCCGCCGTCGGCGAGCTCTCCCTCGACGACGCCATCGAACAACTCGACCATCTGACGGCGCTTTCCATGCTCAAATTCGCCGGAGAAGAGCGCTACGTCCAGCATCGCCTGCTCGCCGATTTTGCGGCGGAGAAATTGGCCGAGCTTCCCGACCGCGCCCTGTTGCAGCAGCGCTTTGTCGCATACTACCGACGGCTTGTCCAGGCCGCCGCAGGCCACTTTGACCGTCTGCACCACGAATGGCACCATCTGCTGAATGCCATCGAAACCGCACAGCAGTTGCAGGAGTGGAATGAATTATTGGCGCTAGTCGATGCAGCGGCGGCGCCATGGTTTGCGCGTGGACGCTTCCACGACGCCCGCAAGGGCTTTATGGCCGGCCTCGAAGCCGCTCGAGCGCTGAACGACGCCCAACATAGCACCCGTTTCGCCTTCTTTCTCGGCAGGGTGGCGCTGCGTCAGGATGACTATCCCGCCGCTTGCGCGCTGCTCCAAAGCGCCATCGCCGGCTACGAGGAGAGCGGCAACACCTTGCGCATGGCCGACGCCCTGATCGACCTCGCCGACGTTGAAATCGAGTTGGGCGATCACGCAGCGGCTCAAGAACACCTCCGCCGCGCCGAGGCGAGCTACGCTGCGCATGCGCAGTCGGTTGGCCTCGCGGCAGTGCGTTGCCGCCAGGCCTCGATCGCCTACGACCAGGAAGCGTTCGATCGTGCGGCCGCGCTGTGCGAGGACGGTCTGCGCCTTTTGCCACCCGAGGGCGGCGAGCTGGTGCGCTCGCGCATCCTGCGCCTGCTCGCCGACATCGCCGTGCGCAAGCAAGCGTTGGAGCTTGCGCAACACTACACGCGACAGGCGCAAGAGGTCAGCGCCGTTCTCAACGACCAGACGGAAAATGCGGCTATCCTCTTTGCGCAGGCCAAGCTAGCGCACTATTTCGGCAACGAAATAGAGGCGTTGGAAAGTGCACAACAGAGTCTCGCGCTCTACACGGCGATGGGGGATCGCAAGGCCGCCGCCGTCATCCATCTGCTGCTCTGCCGCATCTATCGGGCATTGGGAGACGAGATGAGGCTGGGCGAAGCTGTTGCACGCGGCAAAGCGCTGGCGCTCGAAGTGCAGGACGCCTATATCGCCGCGCTTTTTGAATCGTTTACACTCAGCGCGCCGCTGGCGCCCTCCTCCTGAGGGCGCCCAATGTCAGAGTTTGAAGCCATGGACGACCTCACACGTTGCACCGCCGGCGAACTTGCCCGTCGCATTCGTGCGCGCGAAGTCAGCGCCGAGGCTGTCGTCGAAGCCTTCCTGGAACGCATCGCCGCCGTCAATCCCGCCATCAACGCCGTTGTGCAGCTTGCGCCGGATGCGCTCGACCGGGCGCGTCAGGCCGACCACGATCTGGCGCGAGGGATCATTCACGGACCGCTGCATGGAGCGCCTTTCACAGTCAAAGACGTCTTCGACGTGGCCGGCCTGCCCACCGCCGTCGGCCTGGAGGCGCGGCGATGGGAACGCGCCAAGGAGGACGCCGTGGCCGTGCAACGCTGGCGACAGGCCGGCGCCATTTTGCTCGGCAAGACCAACTGCCCGCCCGGCGGCTCCGGCGGCGACGCAGAAAACCTGCTCTACGGCCGCACGCTCAACCCGCATGACCCGACGCGCACGCCCGGCGGCAGCAGCGGCGGCGAGGCGGCCATCCTCGCCGCGCACGGCTCGCCGCTGGGCCTGGGCAGCGACAGCAGCGGCGGGCTGCGCGTGCCTGCGCACTTCTGCGGCGTGGCGGCGCTCAAGCCGACCGTCGGTCGCGTGCCCAACACCGGCGCGTACAACCATCGCGGAGGATTGACCGACGTGCGCACGCAGATCGGCCCACTGGCGCGCTCGGTGGCGGATCTGGCGTTGACCTGGCCGCTCTTATGCGGCCCGGATTTCATCGACTCCGGCGTGGTTCCCATGCCGATCGGCGATCCGGCGAGCGTCTGTCTCGGCGAGCTGTGCGTGGCCTACTTCACCGGCGACCCGGCGTCGCCCGCCTCCGCCGAGACCGTCGACGTCGTGGGGGCGGCGGCGCAGGCTTTGGCGCGCGCCGGCGTACACGTGGAGCCGGCGCGCCCGCACGACTTCGTGCGCAACGGACGCGCCATCAGCGACGCCTATTCGGACGTCGCCAGCCTGCGCGGGCAGGACGTCGTCGAACTGTACGACGCCTGGGACGGCTACCGCAGCTTCTGCCTGCAGTTCATGCGCGCCTACGACGCCATCCTCTGTCCGGTTTCGCACCAGCCGGCGCCCCCCTTCCGCGAGATGGATCGCAGGCGCTTCGACTACACGCTGCCCTTCAGCTTGCTGGGCTGGCCGGTGGTCGTCGTCCCCGCCGGACGCAGCAAAGAGGGGCTGCCCATCGGCGTGCAAATTGCGGCCCGCCCCTGGCGCGAGGAGGTCGCGCTGGCGCTGGGTGTGGCGATCGAGCGAGAGCTGGGCGACTTCCATCAGCGCAGATCAACGGCGTAAGCAATCCGATGATGCAGCCGGAAACCGCACGTTCTCGGCAACCCGCAACGTTTTGGATGACTCGGGGAAACGCAAGTTATAAGCAGCGCCTACAGGTTCCCGGCGCCATTTTCAGAGGGCAACCATTCGCCAAGCCAGCGGACATCGATCTCGTTGCCTGTCAATTTGCGCAACAACGCTTGATCTGCAGTGATCAAAGGCGCCGATATGCGACGCGCCAACGCGGCATATGCGGCGTCATAGGTGGTAATGTCATAGTCGACCGCCAAAGCAAATGCATCCGCCATCAAGAGAGCGGTGGGCGTGCTGCGCAGCAATAATTTGCCCAGTTGATCGACAGCGATCTCGGCGTCGGCGCGACTTAACCCGAAGCGGCGATGATGCTTCCAGAGCACGTTGGCGCACTCGATGTAAAAAAGATCGGGCACAAATATGAAGGCCGAATCGCCGGTGAGCAGGGTGAGGAACAGCGCATGGGCTGCATCCGACAAGGTCTCGTCAAGAAAAAGCTTGACGCCGACGCTTGCATCCACGACGCAGGCTTCTATTGCAGTCGAGGTCGATGCAGCCGCGATGGCAGTCATCGTTCGCGATCCTCGCGCAGCAACAGGGTGCTATCCGGCGCACCTGCCGGCGGTGTAAACCGCCGCCGCCGAATCGCATCGAGCAGATTGACCTGCGCCTGTTGCTGGGTCTCTTCTGCCAACGCACGCTCTAAAAGCGCAATCACCTGCGCGCTCAGCGACCGCTGCCGCGCGCGCGCCAACGCGCGCAACCGGTCAACCATCTCGTCCGGCGACCAGCGAATATGAAGCGTAGCCATTGTCAACCTCCTGAACCCCCCAATAGGCTTTCCTGCGCCCAAGTGTAGCACACCTGGTTGCATAATGCAACCCAAAGCACGCAGCTCCTCCTCAAAGTTGCAGGAAAAAGGCAGCGCACTGACTTTATGTTATATTGATGTTGATTTACATGCGGAGACGCCGATGAGTCATCTTCAGCCTGGCGCGTGCGCCGCACAATGCATTCAACGCCGTTAATTCGTTACTGCAGCTCTACAGAGGCGAACTATGATGTCCACCTTGCGCACCATCGACCTCGCCCTGATTGGGCTAGGCGCCGTCCATCGCAATGTTCTGCGCATCCTGGAAGAGAAGGCGCCCGTCCTGGCGCAACGCCATGGGCTGGCTTTCCGCGTCGTCTGCGCGGCGGACAGCAGCGGCGTGGCCATCAACCCTTCCGGCTTTGAGCCGGCGGCGCTGCGGCGTTTCAAGGAAGAGGGCGGCCGCATCTGTGAACTAGAGGGCTTCCTTCCCTCCACAACGCCGGCGGCCGCCCTCTCCACGTTGGCGTGCGACCTCGTGCTGGAAGCGTCGCCGGTGAACCTGGCCACCGGCGAGCCGGGGTTAAGCGTGGTGCGCGCAGCCCTGCGGCGCGGCGTCTCCGTCGTGCTGGCGAACAAAGGGCCGCTTGCGCTCGCCTATCGCGAGCTGCATGCGCTCGCCGCCGCCTCCGGCGCAAAACTGGCCTTCAGCGCCACGGTCTGCGGCGCGCTGCCGGTGATCAACATTGGCCGCCGCGATTTGATCGCGGCGGAAATCTTTTCGCTGCGCGGGGTGTTCAACGCCACCACCAACTTCATCCTCGCCGAGGTGGCGAGCGGCCGCAGCTACGTCGACGCGCTGGCGGAGGCGCAGCGTCGCGGGATCGCCGAACGCGATCCCAGGCTCGACGTGGAAGGATGGGATACGGCCTGCAAACTGGTGATTCTCGCCAACAGCGTGCTGCGCATCGACGCTGCGCTGGCGGACGTCTCGGTGCAGGGCATCGTCGACGTCACGCCCGAGGCGCTGGCGCAGGCGGCGCAGCGCGGAGAGACGATCAAGCTGCTGGCGAGCGCCGAGCGCACACAGAATGGCTACGCGCTCTCGGTGCGGCCTACGGCCGTCGACGCTCACAGCTTTTTGGGGCAATGCAGCGGCTGGGAGATGGGGGTCGAGATTGAAAGCGACCTCTACGGCCGCATGCACTACAAAATCTGGGAGCGAGAGCCGCTGCCCACTGCGGCTGCGATGGTGCGCGATGCGGTGAATTTGATGGAAAAGGATGAGTAATGCGTGTTGCGTGTTCCGTAACGCAACACGTTTCACCGCGGTTCTTCGACGAGCGTCACCTGCACTTCAAACTGGCGTCCGTCGCGAAGGATCGTGAGCGTGATAACGTCATCGACGCGATAGTTGTTCTCCAGCAGGTTGTCCAGGTCGGAGACGGAGACGACCGGCTCCCCGTCCACGGCGGTCAGAATATCGCCGCCGGTGAAGACGCGCTGGCCGCCGATAATCTGCTGGCGCTGCGCCCCGCGCACGCCCGCCAGGGCAAGGGGCGACCCTTCGTACAGTTGCACCAACAACAGCCCCTGCTGCGTCGGCAGGCGCAACGCCTCGGCGAGGGCCGGCGTGATGTTGTAGGCGTAGCGAACGCCGAGCCAGGGACGGCGATAGTAGCCAAACGCCAGCAGGTCGGGCAGGATGCGTTTGAGCGTATCGACGGGCACGGCGAAGCCAACGCCGGCGCTTGTCCCCGTGGGGCTGAAGATGGCGGAGGTGATGCCGATCACGCGGCCGCTGCTGTCGAGCAAGGGGCCGCCGGAGTTGCCTTTGTTGATGGCGGCGTCGGTCTGGATGACGCCGGTGATGGTGCGGTTGTCCGGCCCTTCGATCGTGCGATCCAGCGCGCTGATGACGCCTGTCGTCAGGGTGCGGCCAAACTGTCCGAAGGGGTTGCCGATGGCGATCGCCCACTGTCCCACGCGCAGGTCGTGCGAAGAGCCGAGGGTGACCGGATGCAGCAGCTCCGGATCGACGTTCACTTTCAGCACGGCGACGTCGTTGCGCGGGTCGGCGCCGACCACGACCGCCGGAGCGACGACCTGCTCACCGAAGTTCACCTCGATGAATTCCACGCCCTGGATCACATGGTAATTGGTCAGGATATGACCTTCGCGGTCGATCACGAAGCCGGAGCCGGCGCCTTCCTGAGGAATGACGTTGAAGAAAAAGTCGCGGCGCAGGGTGCGCGTGGTGATGCTGACCACCGCCGGCGCAACTTCCTCGTAGACGCGCACGATGCGGCGCTCAAAGAAATCGAGGCCGGCGGCGTCGATCAGAAGCGTTTCCGCCAGGTCTCTCGACGCAGATTGGGGAGAGCGCGTTGGTTCGGCCGACGCCGCTGCTGTGTTTGGCGCGGCGCGCAACGCTTCGGTGGCCAGACGGAACGGCGTCTGCTCGGTGCAGCCGGCGACAAACCCTGCTGCAATCAGTCCAAACGTCAATGCAAGCAGGCGCACAGCGAACGCCTTGCCACTGAAAGCGCGCGAGTCTTCTCTCCACAACGAACGAATGAACCTCAAGCCATTCAGCGTCACAATGTCTTCGCCGCCTCGTCGAGGGTCGTCAACCCTTCCTTCAACGCGTAGAGCGCCGCCTGTGTGCGGTTGGCGAGGTGCAGCTTGCTCAGAATATTGCTGACGTGCGTGCGCACCGTTCGTTCGCTGATGACAAGCGCATCGGCGATCTCCTGGTTGGAGTAGCCGCGCGCCACGAAGACCAGCACTTCCACCTCGCGTTCGGTCAGCGGCTCATCCGTCTGGGGCATATTGGTGGCCGGACGATTCAACTCGCGGATCAGCTTGCGTGCGATCGCCGGGTGCAGGGAAGATTCGCCGGCGTACACATCGCGGATGGCCTGGATCAGCTCATAGGGCGAGGAGTCTTTGAGCAGATAGCCCAACGCCCCGGCTTTGATGGCGGCGAAGACTTTCTCATCGTCCGAGAAACTGGTGAGCACCAGGATGCGCGCTTCGGGATGCTCGCGCTTGATTTCCTGAATGGCTTCGATGCCGCTCTGCCGCGGCATGACCAGGTCCAGCAGAATCACATCGGGATTGAGCGAGCGCGTCTTCAGCACGGCTTCAACGCCATCCGCCGCTTCTCCCACCACATGGATGTCCGGCTCGGTCTCCAGCAATGCGCGCAGCCCTCCACGCACCACATGATGATCGTCTGCAATTAGGACCCGGATCGGTTTTTTGTCGCTCAATGTGCACCTCCGCAAATCACTAGGCGTAATGGTGGACTTCTATGATGGATTCACTTCATCCGTCAACGGCAGCACAATGCGCACGCAGGCGCCTTGTTGGGGAGCAGATTCAACGATAAGACTGGCGTTGAGCTGCTGTGCGCGCTCTCGCATGGTTGTCAGCCCTTCTCCATAGACGAATTTGGGGTCGTTCACTGCAAATCCGACGCCGTTGTCGCGAATTTCAAGCTGGAGTTCCTTTGCTTTAACGCTCAGCCGCACAGTCACCTCAGATGCGGACGAGTGTTTGAGCGCATTGTTGAGCGCCTCCTGACAAATTCGATAGAGGCCGTCTTCAATAGAAGTAGGAAAGGTTGCACTTCCCTCCACTTCGAGGCGAGTCGTGATGCCGTTGCGCCGCTCCACTGCATCGAGACGCTGGCGCAGGGCTTCCACCAAACCCACTTGCTCGAGCACAGCCGGTTGCAACTCATAAAGCAGAAGACGAAGCTCCTTCAACGCCTGTTTGGCGGTTTCGCTCAGCTGTTGCAGATACTCTTGCACCCGATCAATTTGGCCCGAAGAGGCGAAGCGTTTGCCGGCCTCTGCAAAGAGCGAAAGGCTGTAGATGGATTGCATCACGGCGTCGTGCATTTCGCGCGCCAGACGCTCCCGCTCTTGCAGTGCAGCGGCCTTTTGAGCTTTTTGTTGCAGGCGATCGGCTCCTTGCGCCACGATGACCTGGTCCGCCAGCCATTCGGCAACCTGATGGGCATTGGGAGAGAGATGCGGCGCCTTCAAATCCAGCACGAGGGCGCCCCGGATTTGATTCTCGATAAGGAGGGGAACCGCCAGCCGAACGCTGACCTCCTCCTGGCCATCTCGCAGCGGCATCGGGAAGAAGATCAGCTTATGCTCTGCATTCAGGAGGGATGTCAGCGGCGACTGAAGCAGCGCTTCGGCGTCGGTGATGCTGCCGGTGGCGTAGAGAACTTCCACATTTTCAGGCGCCCCCCACGCCTGCGCATGCTCCGACAACCAGAGCACCATCATTCCAACCGCGTTCAAGAGGCGCTGCGCCTGCTCGTACACATAGTCCAACATCTCGGCCAGCGTGTAATTGGAGATGCTCATGAACAGCAAGTTGCGCAGCCCGTTTGCGGCCTCTCGACTGCGATCCATCTCTTGCTGACCTTCAAGCAGGCTGCGCTCCAATGTGGCCGCATAGGTTCTCAACTGTTCTGGAGGAAGCGTGGGTGCAAGAGGCGTCGCCACGAGAATGTATCCTCCTCCCCGCGAGGAGCCATGTCCTCGCGAGGAAGAGAGCACGAGCCGCGGTCCTTGCTCCGGACCTACGATAAAGCTCACGACAGGGGCGGCGACGTCCAGGGCGGACAGCGGCGGCAGTTGTCCAAGCGCACGACCAAACCAGGTGTCGGTGAATCCACCCAACGGTTGCCCCAACACATGATGCTGCATCCGGTTGAGCAAGATGCAAAACGCATCATTCGCCATGACAATAATGGAGCGCGCATCAACAACAGCAACGGCTGGGTCGCCGCCGGGTGAAGATTGCTGTTCGAAGAGCGTTCCGCCGGTCGTTTGCTCGAACATTCTGGTGTGTCGAACCAGCTCCTAAAAAGCTATTAAACTCAATTTTACACCAATTCGTTGTGGAAGGAATACGCTTTCATGCAGAGATTCCTGCGTCGAATGGTGCGAGATCGCTGATGCAAATTTGCGGATAAGCTGTGGATAACAAATTTATTGTTTTTCAAAGTTTTCCACAGTTGCGGAGAACTTTTTCGATTCTTTTCCACACATTCGTCGTCGTCAACAAGACAACCACAATATATGCTCACAACGTCTCAATGAAACTTTTTTGGAGATCAACGCACGGAGATAACTTTTCGCAGCGCACGAACAATTATGCACACATTATACACAGGGAAGATGCAACCAAAAATCCCCTTTCTAGGGTTGTTTTCAATTCTCCATCCCACATTTAGGGGAGCTGTATTTCCTGATGAGGAATAACCAAGTGAGTTATCCCTGACGCTACCAATACCTTTATTGAAATTCATAGAAAATGCTTCTTTCAATTTCAGAAGGCTTTGATAGCGCCGGAAAGAGTGAAGGCGGAAAGAGTGAAGGCGGAAAGAGTGAAGGCGGAAAGAGTGAAGGCGATGCTTGCTTGTTTCAATGGACAATTTGCTTTAAGGACGTCTGGCGCCCGGTTTTTCAATCGTCATCGGAGCAAAACTTCCCTCTGGAAAGTTCGCTTGATTGTCCTCTGCTTCGGGAAGGAGCGTCAATTCGGTGACATAAAGATAAGGAGTGGGATCACTGAAGCCGCCCCATCCGTCGAAACGATGATAGGGAAAGATGCGAATGGCGAAGTGGAGATGGATGACGCCTTTTTGAGGCGGCAAAGACGCCGCAGCGATTCGCTCCCCGCGCTCGACGCTCTTGCCGCTTTCCACCAAAACCTGTCCAAGCTGGGCGTAAAGGGATTCGCCCCAGCGATGTTCAATTTTGACATAGAGACCAAGACCAAATGCGTCGCGGCCGATCTCGCTCACGCGACCTTGATCGACTGCAAGGATGGGGGCGCCTGGCGGAGCGGCGAGGTCTAGCCCGGGATGCCCCTTAAGCGGCACACCGTTGTAGGTGAACTTGCCATAATAGGCTGGGTGGGCGCCCCATCCTTGCAGCACAATTGCCTCATCTGTTTCCACAGGATAGATCAGAAAGACGCCTTCTGGCTCGTGTTGACTTGCAAAGTGAAGGTGACGAAGCGGTCTGGTGGACATAGCATTCAATCGTTCGCGTCCTGGTCAGATTAGACAGGCGATCGGCAGTTGCATATACTCACGTTTAAGTCGAAAAATGGCGACATCCATTCGCAGTATACGCTCTTGAGAATGAATGAATCAAATGCCTGAGAAGACGAAGGATTTGTGCACGGTTCGGTTGCACAGAAGAGGAGGTGCATATGCCGATCTATGAATTCGTCTGCCATGATTGCGGTTATGAATTTGAAACGATCCAGTCGTTTTCGGACAGCAGCACGCCCGCATGCCCCAACTGTCAAGGGGTGCACGTCCGACGGCGCATCGGACAGCCGGCTATCCACTTTAAGGGCAGCGGCTGGTATATTACGGATAGCAAAAATTCTTCCAGAGCGTCGGCCAATGGGAAAAAAGGAGAAGGCGCTTCTTCTGCAGAAGCCGGTTCTACGGAGAAAGAGAGCGCCAAGGCCACTACAGAATAAAGCTGCATAAAAAAGTTGTAAACCGGTTGTCGAACACAGACGCGCTCACCTCACTTTTCGGGGTGAGCGTTTTTTTCATGCCGGCGCTCCCTTTCGTCTGCTATTGGCTTCACAGCATGGCTTGTTTTCGTGTACAATGTGCTGGCTTGAGATTGCGCAATTCGCTTTGCGCCGGTCTGAATGCACGGTCTCGGAACAACGGTTTGATGCCAAACGCATGGAGGAAACGCAATGACTGTTCCCAAACGATTTGATGTGCTGCGTTTTTTGGGCGGCTTGCTGAAGGTGTTGGCCTGGATCAGTCTGATCCTCTCGATTTTGTCCGCCATCGGGGTCGTCTTGTTGCCGCAGGTGATAAACATCGACGCCTTGATGGGAAATAATCCGCAGTTTGCCGCGGCGACGGGGGCCGGCGCAATTTTCACCGGACTTTTTATCTTGATTGGAGGGCTTCTGAATTTCATCACCCTGTACGCCCTAGGTGAATTTATTCTGCTGCAACTGGCGATTGAGGAAAATACGCGGCTGACCGCAGCGCTACTGCTCAAAATGCATCAGGACACTCTGCCTGAGTCGCAGCCAACTGCGTATCCAGGTGGATTCGCCAGCGAGCCTGCACCTTACCGGTGAGCTGGGTGAGCGGACACATGCCCGAAGCCGTCGATATTCTGTTGCTTCATGCGCATACGTTCACGATGGAGGGCGAAGGCGTCGGCTACCTCGCCGATGGCGCTGTGGCCATCCGCAAGGATCGCATCGTCGACGTCGGGCCTACGGCTACGCTGCAAGAGCGCTACGTCGCCGGTGAGACAATCGACGCTTCGCATCACGCGCTGCTGCCCGGCCTGATCGATGCGCACATGCACACGCCGTTGGCCGTTCTGCGCGGCGTGGCGCAGGACATTGCGCACTGGATGCAGAAGGGGTTGGCGCCCTACACGCGCCATCTGCATCGAGAAGCTGCCCTGGCCGGCGTCTGGTTAAACGTGCTGGAGGCGCTCAAGGCGGGCTCCACTACGATGGGCGACTACGCCGCTCCCATTGAGGGATGGGCGGAGATATTTGCTGCGGTCGGCGTGCGCGCAGTGTTGACGCCCACCATCAATGCCCTGCCACCTCGAGGAATGGCAAGTTGGCGCATCGGCGACCTTTATCCCCTCGATGAGGCGATCGGCGAGCAGAGCATCCGCGCCGCCATGGAATTCGCCAACCAGTGGCATGGCGCCGAAAACGGTCGCATTACGGTGATGTACGGCCCTCAGGCCGCCGATATGCTCACGCGGGATCAGCTGCTGCACATCAAGCGGCTGGCCGCCGCTGACGGCTTGATGATCCACATGCATGTGGCGCAGGGCGAGCGCGAGATCGATCAAATGCTCAAGCGCTACGGCAAACGCACGCCGGCGTTTCTGGAACAGATCGGCTATCTTGACGACCAGTTGTTGGCCGTTCACCTGACCGAAGCCACCGACGAAGAGGCGATCCAGATCGCTGCCAGCGGCGCGCGCATGGTGCTCTGTTCAGGCAGCATCGGCCTCATCGATGGGATCGTGCCGCCGGCGGTGGTCTTTCGTTCGGCGGGCGGGCCGGTGGCGCTAGGCTCCGACCAGGCGGCGGGCAACAACTGCAACAACATCTTCAACGAGATGAAGTTGACGGCCCTCTTCAACAAGATCAAATATCGCGACCCGACCGTGATGCCTGCATGGGAGGCGCTGCGCATGGCCACCATCGAGGGCGCGCAGGCGCTCGGCATGGCGGATGAGATCGGGTCGCTCCGTCCAGGCAAAAAGGCTGATTTGATCCTGGTCGACCTCAACGCGCTGAACCTGACGCCTGTGCTTACGGAGCCGATCCGCAACATCGTCCCCAATCTGGTCTACGCCGCCAGCGGCCGTGAGGTGGACCTGGTGATGGTCGATGGACGCATCCTGGTGCGAAACGGCAGGGTGCTCGGTGTGGATGAAGAGGCTGTGCGCGAAGAGGCGCAACTTCGCGCACAGGAAGTGGCGGAGGCCGTCGAGCGCGATCCGGTTCATCTGGATATGGCGCTGTTGCAGGCGATGGAGGAAGGCAAGCTGTAATCACTCTTCTCCCAGAATTGCGCTCAGCGCGGTGGCGATGACGCCCATAATGATGCTCGCCAGCAACGCCCACCAGAAAGTGTCGATGCGCAAGGATTCGGGGAAAATCCAGGCCGTGATGTAGAGCATCAGCGTGTTGATGACGAAGATAAACAGTCCAAAGGTCAGGATTACAAAGGGGCAGGTCAACAACACCAGGATGGGGCGCAGAACCGCCATCAACAGGCCCAACACCGCCGACACCAGAAAGAGCGTCATCCAATCACCCTCAAAATGAATGCCTGGCACCAACCACGTCGTAACGCCAAAAGCGATCGCCAGCACAATCCAACGAATTAAGATCGACCTCATCCTGAAAAACTCCTTTCTGAAATATCCAAAAGTTAATCTTCAGCCGAATGACCGCGCTGAGAATTGCGCCAGAGCCATAGATTGCCCAGGCCATCGACGAGCGCAGACCACGCGGGCGTGACCAGGGTGGTGGCGTCGTATTGCAGCACGACGGCCGGACCGTGAAAACGATGACCGGGCCGGAGTTGTTCCCTGCGATAGAAAGGGGTCGGCGTCGGACCGGAGGCGTTGAACCAGACCGGCTTGATCCATGCCACCGCTTCATCCGCCTCGCTCCATCGTTCAATCGGCTTCACCACAGGCGCAGGTTTGGCATCGGCAAGGGTGGCGTGCAATCGAACGGTCACGACTTCGATGCGTTCTTCCGGCATGGCATAGCCGTAGCGCTGCGCGTGCGCCCCGTGAAACGCCTCGAGCGTTGTGGAGAGGGCGTCGGCGGTCAGAGGCAAGGAAAGCGCCGTCGTCAGCTCATAGCTTTGCCCTTTGTACCGCATATCGAGCGCTGCGGTGAACCGCGGCTCAGCGCTCCGTTGTTGCGGCAAGAGCGCTGCCAGGCGCTCCTCCATTGCAGCGAGCGCATGCTGCAACGGCGTCAGGTCGGCGGCCAGCGCATCTGCATCGAGCAACAGCGCCTGCGAGGTTTCGCTGACGATGTCCGCCATCAACATGCCGTAGGCGCTCAGCACGCCGGGATGAGGAGGACAGAGGATGGTGGAGACGCCCAGGCTCTCCGCTAGCTCGCAGGCGTGCAGCGGGCCGGCGCCCCCGAAGGGCAGGAGAATGAAGTCGCGCGGATCGTAGCCGCGCTCCACAGAAACGCGGCGCAGCGCGCGTTCCATCGTGGCGTTGGCGACGCGCACGACGCCCAGCGCCGCCTCCTCGACGCTGAACCGGAGCGTCTCGGCCAGGCGCTGCAACACGCGGCGCGCTGCGGCCATATCCAGCTTCACGTCGCCCGCTCCCCCCAGAAACCCCTCTGCGTCGAGGCGACCCAGCACAAGGTTGGCGTCGGTGACCGTGGGCAGATCGCCGCCGCGGCCATAACAGGCAGGCCCGGGCATGGCGCCGGCGCTGCGCGGCCCGACATGCAGCGCGCCGCCGACGTCGATGAACGCAATGCTGCCGCCGCCGGCGCCGACCGTGTGAATGTCGATGACGGGGAGGCGCAGCGGCAGATCGGTGATCGTGCTCTCGGCGGTTGTGAGGATGCGGCCCGGACAGAGCGAGACGTCGGTGCTGGTGCCTCCCATGTCGAAGGTGATCAGGTTGATCGCCTTCTTTCCTCCTGGAGGCGAAAAGGGAAGTTCATCCGGCAACGCGCGGATGGCCTGTTCGGCGACGGCGAAAGCGCCGACGACGCCGCCCGCAGGCCCGCTCAGCACAACGCGGGCCGCCTGCTGCGCCGCCTGTTCCAGCGCAATCACGCCGCCGTTCGACTGCATGATGTGGATTGAAGGCGCTGCGCCGTCCGTATGCGCCTCAAGGCGACGCGCCAATTTTTCGAGATAGCGGGCGACCAGAGGCTGAACATAGGCGTTGATCACCGTGGTGGCGGTGCGCTCGAATTCGCGATATTCAGGCAAAATCTCGCTGCTCAGCGAGATCGGGAGGTCGGGCCATTGCGCGCGGATGAGCTGCGCCGCCCGCCGTTCGTGGCTTGGGTTGCGAAATGAAAAGAGGAAGACAATGGCCAGGCTTTCGATCTGCTCCTCCTGTAAAAAGCGCACGATAGCAGGGATCGCCGTTTCGTCGAGCGGAGTCAGAACGGCGCCGGTGTGATCCAATCGTTCGGCGATCTCGAGGCGGTGGCGCTCTTGCACGAGCGCAGGAGCGCGCTGCTGGTGCAATCGATACAGATGAGGCCGATTCTGTCTGCCGATCACGAGTGCATCGGCGAATCCGGCTGTCGTCAGCAGAGCTGTGCGCGCCCCGCGACGCTCCAGCAGCGCATTGGTCGCCACCGTCATGCCGTGCACGATGGCGAGCGAATTCGACGCGACGACGGAGCCATGCAGCAACCCTAGCTCTTGCAATCCTCGCACGATGGCGAGACTTTGATCCTCAGGCGTGGTGGGCGTTTTATGAACGATCAGGGACTGATTGTCCAGTACGACAAAATCGGTGAACGTGCCACCTACATCGACCCCGATGAACGTCAGGGTGCTCATTTGCGCTCTCTATCATTTCGTGATGGTTTGCTCAAATTCAACCTTCCGTTATAATAACAGGAACGCAGCTTTGCGTCATCTACACTCCAACGGCAGAGACGCGCGCCCAAGGGATGCATATTTCTGAGCTTCCACGCATCAACCACTCATTCAGATGAGTGCAGATCGACATCGTCTGTTCCACTATCAAACCTTTGTGAATCTGTTGGGAGGAAATACGATCATGTCTAATAAGAGAGTCACCGTATTGCTGTCGATGGCGCTCGTGCTCGCGCTCTTGCTTTCCGCCTGTACAGTGGCGGCCCCCGCAGGCGCTCCCGCTGCGCAAACGCAACCGCCTGCTGCTGAAGCGGCCCGATCCATCAAAATCGGTTTGGTGACCGACGTCGGTCGCGTCAACGACCGCAGCTTCAACCAGTCGGCCTGGGAAGGCGTCGTGCAGGCGGCGCAGCAGTTGGGGTTGAGGGAAGGCGAAGATTACAAGTACATTGAGACGCAGGACTCGAAGGATTACGCCGACAACATTCAGCAGTTTGTCGACGCCGGTTTCAATGTGATCGTCACCGTCGGCTTCGCTCTGGGCGAGGCGACGATCGCAGCCGCCAAGGAGAATCCGGACATCTACTTCATCGGCGTCGATCAGTTCCAGGTGGAGGAGCTGCCCAACCTCACCGGGCTGGTCTTCCATGAAGATCAGTCGGGCTTCCTGGCGGGCGCTCTGGCGGCGCAGCTGAGCAAGACGGGCGTCATCGCCGCCGTGTTGGGCACAGACCTGGTGCCGCCGGTGGTCGCCTTCAAGGAGGGCTATGAAGCGGGCGCTCGCTACATCAACCCGGACATCCGCATCATCTCCACCTATCATCCCGGCGAGATCGCCCAGGCCTTCACCGATCCGGAATGGGGCGCGGCGACGGCCAAGCAGGCGCTCGATCAGGGCGCGGATGTGATTTTCGGCGCGGGCGGCATCACGGGCAACGGCGCGCTGCAAGAGGTGGCCTCGGCGCCCGGCGCCGGCACGGACGTCTTCTGCATCGGCGTCGATACGGACCAATGGGAGACGCTGCCGGCGGCGCGGCCTTGCCTGGTCTCCAGCGCTATGAAGATGATCACGCCTTCCGTGACGGAATTGATTCTGAAATACGCCAATGAGGGCGTCATGACCGCCGGCAACTACTTCGGCGGCGCCGCCCTGGCCCCCTTCCACGATTTCGAGGATAAGATTCCGCAGGAAGTGAAGGACAAGCTCGCCGAGATTGCGGCTGCACTGGAGGACGGCAGCCTGAGCACCGGCTATGGGCAGTGAGTGAAGTCGATGCAACTGTTGCGACCGCTTGCGCCACAGGCTGAAGGCTCATTCGCTCAAGAAGAAGTCGTGCGCAATTGGAGCTGAACAGTTGCATGGAAAGGAACAAGAGGCAAGGAATGGCCTTGCCTCTTGTTTTTACCTGTAGCATTGCGTAATTCGTCTTGGAGCGGCTATGCGTCTCTCTATCCTTCGCCGGATTGGATACATGGTTTTAATTCCAATCCTGGCGGTTTTCTCCGCCCTGCTGCTGGGCGCCATCATCATGTGGATTTTCGGCGACGATCCTCTGGCGGCGTACCGCGGCCTGTGGACAGGCGCTTTCGGCAGCCCGCGCGCCTGGTCCACCACCATTCGCAAAATGACGCCGCTGATCCTCACCGGCCTGTCGGTGGCCGTCGCCTTCAAGGCGGGGCTGTTCAACATCGGCGCCTCCGGTCAGTTTCTGATCGGCTCCGTCTGTTCGGTGGCGGTGGGCGTCAACTTTGAAGGGTTGCCCGCCTTCGTTCATCTGCCGCTGGCGCTGCTGGCCGGCGTCGCCGGCGGCGTGTTGTGGGGCTTCATTCCGGGCGCGCTCAAAGTCTTCACCGGCGCACACGAGGTGATCGTGACGATCATGCTGAACTACGTGGCCAGCCTCTTCGCCGCCTGGACCGTCTACGCTGGCGGCACGCAGGGACAGACGCCCGGCCCCCTCTGGGACCGAACTGCGGGCGCCATTTCGCGCACGCCGGAGGTGTTCATGAGCGCGCGCCTCCCCTGGATCGTTCCCGAACCGTATCGCATTCACTGGGGCGTCGCAATTGCGTTGCTCGTGGCGTTGATCATGTGGTGGATTCTCTTTAAGACCACGCTGGGCTTTTCGACGCGCACGGTCGGCGCCAACAGCAAGGCGGCGCGTTACGCCGGCATCAACGTGCGCTGGATCACGATCCTCACCATGATGATCGCAGGCGGCCTGGCAGGGTTGGCCGGCGCCATCGAGACGTTAGGGCTCAACCACCGCTTCGCCCCTGAATTCACCGGCGGCGTCGGTTTTCAGGGCATCACCGTCGCCCTGCTCGGTCAGACCAACCCGATCGGCGTCGTGCTCGCCGCCTTTTTGCTCGGCGCACTTGAGGCGGGCGCCGCCCGCATGCAGTTTGACTCCGGCGTGGCCGCCGACATCATTCAGGTGATTCAGGCGCTGGTGCTGGCGTTTGTCGCCGCGCCGTTGATCATCCGCCAGATTTACCGCATCCGCAAGCCGAGCGATCAGGTCGAGACGACGGTCTTCAGCACCGGATGGGGGAGGTGACAATCGATGCAGCGGACGTTGCGTGTGACATCGTACATCGCCATTGCGCTTGTGATCTTTTTTGTCGTGATGGCGTTTTTGGTCAACCTCACGCCCCTGGGGGAAAACACCTGGCTGCGCGTCTTTTTCAGCGTCAGCGCTCTGAATTTCACGCTGCGCGCCAGCGTTCCCCTGATCCTGGGCGCCCTGTGCGGCATCCTCTGTGAACGCACGGGCATCATCAATATCGGCATCGAAGGGATGATGCTGGCGGGCGCGTTCGCCGCGTTTGTCGCCAAGACCAGCACAAACCACTGGCCATTGATGCCCAGTCTCCTCTTCGGCGTGGCGATTGCGCTGCTGGTGGGCGGCCTGATGGGGCTTTTGCACGCCATCTTTTCGATCCGGTATCGCATGGACCAGATCATTTCCGGCACGGTGCTCATCATTCTCGCCGGCGGCGTCAGCGCCTATCTCTTCGACCGCAACGCTGTTGCGCAGGGGAAATTCGGCGCCATTGCAATTCCGGGCTTGTCGCAAATTCCGGTGTTGGGCGAGGTGCTCTTCACCAACCCGCCGCTCACGTACACGGCGTTGATTTTGGTGGTTGTCATTCATATCGGCCTGTTTTACACGCGCTGGGGATTGCGTTCGCGCGCCTGCGGCGAACATCCGCGCGCAGCGGACACGGTGGGCGTCAACGTCAACCGTTTCCGTTACATGAACACCGTGCTCGGCGGCATGCTGGCGGGGCTGGCCGGCGGCTTCCTTGTGCTGGAGGCGGTCGGGCAATTTCAGGAAGGCATGACCGCCGGTCGCGGCTTCATTTCCCTGGCCGCCATGATCTTTGGCAACTGGATGCCGTTCGGCGCCATGGGGGCGGCGCTGCTCTTCGGCTATACGCAGGCGTTGCAGAATGAGCTGCTGTTGGCGGGCGTCACCACCGTCCCCCGCCAGTTCGTCAGCATGATTCCCTACGTCGTCACCATCGTCGCCGTCTCCGGCTTCGTTGGCCGCGTGCGTCCGCCGGCGGCGGAAGGCAAGGTGTACGAGACGGAGGGCGAGTCGGAATGAACGGGCGAATCAGCCCATGGGTTTCGATGCAGGAGCGATCACTTGAGCACATCAACCACGCCGCCGGTGCTTGAGGCGCGCAACATCACCAAGATCTTTCCCGGCGTCATCGCCAACGAGGACGTCAACCTCGTGCTGCACAAGGGCGAGATTCTGGCCTTGCTCGGCGAAAACGGCGCCGGCAAATCGACCCTGATGAACATCATCTTCGGCCTCTACCATCCCACTCACGGCGAAATTTTCGTCAACGGCAAGCCCGTCGTGATGAAATCTCCGCGCGACGCCATTGCGCTCGGCATCGGCATGGTGCATCAGCATTTTCAGCTTGTGCCGGTGATGACCGTGACCGACAACATCATGCTGGGCGATGAAAGCGTGAAAAATGGGCTGCTCGACCGGCGAGCCGTGGCGGAGCGCATTCGAGCGCTTTCCCGAAAATATGGTCTGGAGGTGGACCCTGACGCCATCGTCGAGGATTTGCCCGTCGGCGTGCGTCAGCGCGTCGAGATCTTGAAGGCGCTCTATCGCAACGCCAAAATTTTGATCCTCGACGAGCCGACCGCCGTCCTCACGCCCCAGGAGATCGAGGGGTTGTTCGAGGTGATGGAGACGTTGCGTCGCCAGGGGGAGTCGATCATCTTCATCACGCACAAACTCAAGGAAGTGCTGCGCATCGCCGATCGCATTATGGTCTTGCGCAACGGCCGCGTCGTCGGCGAGGCGGATCCCAGGACCGCCACGCAACAGCAGCTCGCTTCGATGATGGTGGGCCGGGAAGTGATTCTGACCGTGGACAAGGGGCCGGCGCATCCCGGCGAGACGGTGTTGGAGGTGGAAGGGTTGTGCGCCACCAGCGACCTCGGCGAACCGGCGCTGCGCAACGTCTCGTTCCAGGTGCGCGCCGGCGAAATTCTCGGCGTGGCCGGCGTGCAGGGCAATGGCCAGACCGAGCTGGTCGAGGTGATCACCGGTCTGCGCCGGGCGGACGCCGGCCATGTGCGCATCAAAGGCGTCGACATGACCAACGCCAGCCCGCGGCGCATCACCCATGAGGGACGCAGCAGCCATGTGCCCGAAGATCGCCACGCCTACGGCATGGTCGATTCCTACACCGTCGCCGACAATCTGGTGCTGAATCAGTATTACCTGCCTCCCTTCGCCAAGGGCGTCACCATCCAGGAAGCCGCCATCGCTGCGCACGCAAGGGAGCTGGTCAAAAAGTTCGACGTGCGCACGCCCAGCATCTATACGCCGGGCGGCAGCCTTTCCGGCGGCAATCAACAGAAAATGGTGGTGGCGCGCGAGTTCAGCCGACCGATCCAGCTGTTGATCGCCGCCCAGCCGACGCGCGGGATCGACGTCGGCTCGATCGAATTCATCCACAACCAGATCGTCGCCAAACGCGATGAAGGCGTCGCCGTGTTGCTGGTCAGCGCCGAGCTGGATGAAATCATGGCGCTTTCCGACCGCATCGCCGTGATGTACAAGGGTGAGATCATCGACGTCGTCGACCGCGCGGACGCCACGCGCGAAGGGTTGGGCCTCCTGATGGCCGGCGTGAAGCACGAAGCTGTGCGATGAGCATCTCTCCTGTTCTCGACCAGCCGCAAAGCATCGATTACCTTGACCTGGCCGGCGGCTCGATCAACCGGCTCGCCAACCACGAGCTGATCTGCTGGTTGGACGCCGACTGCAACCCGCAGGAAGTCTACTGGCCCTGGGCGAACCGCCGATACGTTCGCTCTATTGTCATGCGCGTGCTCGACTGGCAGGAGGGTGAGCTGGTGCCGCTGGTGACGCGCTTTTTCCCCGGTCATCAGGAGACGATCGCCGGCTCAGAAGGCGTCATTGTCACCAAACGCTTGTGCATCCCCTATCAGACCAACGACGACCGCTCGCTCTTCTGGCTGTTGGAGTGTCAGGCGGAAGGCGACCGACTGCTGCGCCTGGAGATCGACATCGACTGGGGTGAGCCGCTGACGCAACGCATCGTGGATGGCCTGCTGGTGGCGCAGCGCAACCCAGGGCCTGCGCAGGGACTCTATCGCCAGAGCAACGCCGAGAGCACGCGCGTCTTCGGCAACCCCCACGGGCGCCCCGACGCCGTCGATCTCGACGATCCTGCGCACGCCCGCCTGATCTATCACGTGTTGGTCAACGGCATCGTCGAGGTGCCCTTTGTCTTCACCGTCAGCGACGTCGGCGAGCAGCTGGCGTGGAGCAGTTTTCTGACGCTGCGCGAGGTCGAGGAAATCTTCGACGTCAGCACGCGCAACTGGACGCGTCGTCTGCATATGGGGCGGCTGTGGACGCCGGACCCGGCCTTCAATCAGGCGGTGGAGCAGGCGCGGCTGGAGGCGGTGCGCCATCTGCAACGTCACCGCACCGGCATGGCGCCTTCGGATCGCTGCACGGTTCATGTCCCGCCCCTTGTCGACGTCTGGGACGCGCTCGATCCGGTGCAGAGCCGCAATTTGCTGGCGCATCTGCGTCGCGTGGCGGAGGCGACGGAGGGGCGCCTGCCCGCAGTGCTGCCCGCCTTTCCCGGCGAGCCTGCAAACGCTTCTCCTGAAGCGCTCCTGGATGCCAACGGCGCGTATCTGCGCGCTCTGGCTGCGCATCACCGACGTCACCGATTGACGGCGCAATTGTTGCAAGAACACAAGCCGGCGGTTCAGCTTTGCACCGATGCGCTGATCCTGCTGCGTGCACAGCGTCCCGATCTGATAGGGAGCGCCGCGCAGATGGCGACGCTGGCGCAAATCCTGGCGAACGCCGTGGAGCTGGCGGCGCAGGCGGGCGACGACGTGAACGCCGCGCGCTGGGAAAGCGAGCTGCACTATCTGCTCCAACGAACGGGGAGCGAGGCGCCGAGGACGACGCGCTTCGACCTGGAGCAATGGCGCAGCGCAGCCGGTTGGCGCCGGTGCAGCGATCGCCCCGACCATTTCGCCGACCCCTGGCGAGGCATGCAGCTCGCCGCCGCCGCCATCTGGGAAGGAGCGGGGCTCGCCGACCGGGGGGACGCCATCGTGGTCGAGCCGGGCTGGCTGCAGCGCTGGCCCTGGTGGGCGCTGCTCGGCTTCACCCTGACGGAAGACCGGCGTTTGAGTTTGCTGTGGGATGGCGCTGTGCTTCACGCTACGCGTCCGGTGCAGAGTTCGCTGCCGGTGCAGGTGCACAGGCAAATTCGTCTCCTACATGTCGATGAATTTGACTTCGACCCGGTTTTTGAGATGATTGGAGGCGAAGCAGAGCGTTCCGCACAAACAGTGCGCTTTAAGCCCGGCTTTCAACAGGAAGCTTGACCTGCACATTTTGCATTTGGCGCGAACGTTTCCCTCGCCGATCGATGTCGTCAAAGGGAGGGGAACTGCTTCAACGTTCAAAGGAAAAGCTGGTTGAGAAACGCCAAAGGCGGCGGTGAGGCTCCCCACCATGAAGCGAACAGCGATCGTCTATGATGCATTTAACCTGCGCCATACGTTGGAGGGTCATCCAGAAAATTTTCGTCGGCTCAAAACGACGATGGAGCTGCTGGCGGAAGAAGGCCTGCTCGACAGGCTGGTGACGGTTCCAAGCACGCCGGCCCCTCTGGAAGCGATCCTCGCCGTTCACACGCCGCAATACGTCGAACGGTTGCAGAAGATCACCCGCAACGGCGGCGGTTATCTGGACCCCGACACCTACGTCAACTCAGATAGCTATGAGGCGGCGCTGCGAGCGGCCGGCGGCGTGCTCAATCTGGTCGACGCCGTTCTCTGGCGCCAGGCGGACAACGGTTTTGCGTTGGTGCGCCCGCCCGGTCACCACGCGCTGTCGCATCAGGGCATGGGCTTCTGTCTCTTCGCCAATGCCGCTATCGCCGCTCGCTGGGCGCAGCGCCATCATGGCGTCGAACGCGTTCTCATCATCGATTTTGATGTTCATCACGGCAACGGCACGCAGGACATTTTCTTCAAAGATCCCAGCGTCCTCTTTTTCAGCGCGCATCAATATCCGTATTACCCCGGCACGGGCGGCGCCACCGAAATCGGCGTCGACAAGGCGTATGGCGCAACGGTGAATGCGCCCTTGCCGCCCCATGTCGGAGACAAGGGCTATCTGGACATCTTTCAGCGCGTGCTTGCCCCGGTGGCGCGACGCTTTCGCCCCCAGCTGATCATCCTCTCGGCCGGCTTCGACGCTCACTGGCTGGACCCTCTCGCCAGCATGGGGCTGAGCATCACAGGCTATGCGGCGCTGGTGAATGAAGTGATGGCGCTGGCGGACGAGCTATGCGATGGGCGGCTCGTCTGCGTGCTGGAAGGCGGCTATCACCTGCAGGTGTTGGCGCATTCCGTTCTCACCACCTTCCGCATCTTGCGAGGCGAGCCTTCTCCGGTGAGCGATCCCTTCGGCCCCGCGCCCGGCGATGAGCGACCGATTCATCAGCTTGTCGGACAGTTGAGGGCGCTTCACAACATCCGAGACGGCGCTTATTATTCGTTTTCATCCCGCTGGATAGAATGGGGCAATGATTTCGGCGTCTGAAGGGGCGCTTGGGCGCAGTGAAGCCGGCGAAACGGTCGTCGATCTGGCGATGGTGAGCAAGGCGATGCAGGCGCGCCTGGAAGCCGGCGCGCCGGAAGCCGCCGCTGCGCTGGCGCAAATCGTCCTGCTGCGCCACCCTCGTCATCTTGCCACCTATGAGCGGTTGATTCAGGCGGCCTGGATGCTCAAACGCTCATAAGAAGGCGAAGATTGGGCGCGACGGCTCTTGCAGGCCGACCCGGGGAACGCCGTCGCCTGGCGGTCGCTGGCCTTTGCCGTGGAACAAAAAGGAATGCTGCCCACGGCTCGCTCGATCTGGCGTCGAGCCTTTCAGTGCCATCCCTACGATCCCGACATCCGCAGCGGCCTGGCGCGCACCAGACCGAACCCAGGCGAACCGTTGCGCCTGGACGACGCAGCGCTGGCCAGCCTTTATCTGCGCGCCGGTCGCTGGAGCCACGCCGCCAATGCCTATCGCAAACTGGTCAAAGCAGAGCCAAAGCGTCTGGACTTTCAGGTCAACTGGATGGTCGCCGCCTGGCAGCAGGGCGAGCGTAGGGAGGCGTATCAGCTCGCCCGTCGGCTGACGCAACAGAGCCGATACACGCTGATGGCCTGGGTGGTGCTCGCTGCGACCGGTGACGTCGATGACCGGGCGCTGGCGCGCAACCCAATTCAGAGCATGGACCCAGACGGCGAGTTTGTCCAGATGTGGCTGCGCATTCCCTGGGAGCGACCACGGACGCCGCTGCGCATCACCTTGCAGGAAGCCGCGCTATTGGTTGAACCTGGACCCTCCGAAGATTCGTCCTTTTTCTGACTTTGCAGTACACTTACCCGTTGTTTTGCGCATCAAAACAAACCAACCAAAAACTAAACCGATAAAAATCGTCAAAGGAGCGGATAAACGTGGAACGCACATTTGTGATGATCAAGCCGGATGGCGTGCAACGCGGATTGATCGGTGAAATTATCAGTCGTCTGGAGCGGCGAGGGCTTAAGTTCGTCGCCATGAAAATGGTGCAAGTCGATGAAAGCCTGGCGAGGCGGCATTACGCTGTGCATGAGGGCAAACCCTTTTTTGAGGGACTGATTCGATACATCACCAGCGCGCCGGTGGTGGCGATGGTGGTCGAAGGCGCCAACGCCATCGCCGCCGTGCGGCAGACGGTCGGCGCCACCAAGCCCTTCGAGGCGGCGCCGGGCAGCATTCGCGCCGATTTTGCGCTGGAGATCGGGCGCAACCTTGTCCATGCCAGCGACGCGCCGGAAACCGCCGCAGCGGAAATTGCGCTGTGGTTCGGCGATGCGTTGATCGAGTGGCAGCGTTCCGTGGACGCCTGGATTTTTGAATAACAGAGGGCTGCATTGCCGGGTTCAGGACATGGCCCGTCCAGCGGAACGCGCTGATGGCGCCCGGCGAAAGAAAGGGCGGCGACAGGCCGCCCTAGACATTCGGTTTTAACTCACCGACGATTTTTCACATAGCGGTCGAAGAAGGCGAGCGACCGCGCCATGGCCTCGTTGAAGCCCTGCGAAATGTTATGGTCATCGCGCGCGTAGGTGTAGAACTCATAAGTCTGTCCGGCGGCTTTGAGTTGTTCCGCCAGCGTCGCCGAAAATTCATAGGGCACCGAGGCGTCCGCTGTGCCGTGGTGCAACTGCAAGGGGCCAGAGAGGTCGGCGAGATAGCTGTTCGCCGAGATCGACGCGTAAAATGCAGGGTTCTCCTCCGGCGTCCCATATTTTTCCTGGAGCAGGACGCGCCAGCGACGCGCCTGTGACAGCGCAGGCGCAGGGAGGTTGTTTGGCCGGCGCCATTTGGTCAACAGGTCCGGATAATCGGCCACCACGCCCGCCCAGATGACGCCGGCGCGAATGTCCGGATCGACGACCATGGCGCGCAGCGTGATGTATCCACCCATCGAATGGCCCCACATCCCGATGCGATTGGGGTCGGCGTCGGGATAGTTCTTCATCGCCGCCACGGCGTTGAGCACGTCGATCGTGTAGTCGGGATAGCCATAGGCGCCGCGCGCTTCGCCCTCCGAGTCGGCGTGGCCTCGATAGTCGGGTCGGAAGACGATGTAGCCGTTGCGCGCAAAGGCGTCGACGTAAGCGACGTAGCGCTCCGTCGGTCGATAGACCGCCGGCGGGATGTAGCCATGATTGAAAATAATCACCGGCCAGCCCGTTGCAGGTTTGGCTCCTTGCGGTACAGTCAGCAGCCCATCGATGCGCAACCCCTCTGAAATGTAGGAGGCGATATAACGATTGTAGTTGGAGCCGGGCGTCAAGGTCTCTTTGATCACCAGCGACTGCGCAGGATAATTCTGACGGCGCAAATACTCGATCGTCAGCGCCTCGCCGTCGAAGGACTCGACCTCCCCGACGCCGCCTTCATCTTCCGGCGTCGGCGTCGCCAGAGAGGGAGGCGGCTGAACCCTTGTGGGCGCAGCCGTGGGGGTGGACGTGGGCTGAGACGAATTGGAAGGGATGCATAGCTTCCATCCGACGCCTACGCGATTCGGGTTTTGGATTGTGGAGAAGCTCGGATCGACCCTTGCTGCCGCGTTGGTGGCGTCCACGATGCGATTGTAAAAGGCGGCGTCGCCCAGCGTGCGCTGAGCAATGGCGGTGAGCGTGTCGCCTTCCTGCACCGTCACCGTGCGGGCGCACGCAGGCGTTTGCGCCAGCGCAGGGACCGCCACCGTCAGGGCGACGATCAGTCCGACGATCAGCCCGATCCAGCGCTTGATATTCATATCGGCCTTTATTTTCGCGCGTTTCATCATGTCTCTCGGCAAGGTCTGAACGTTCGCAAGATTCCCCGGCGACTCATATAGGCACAATTGGCTGCGCTTAACAATCTGGCAGTTTACGTAGGTGCGGCTCCCAGCCGCACGTCCTCGCAGACCGCAAGATATTTTAGATGATCCGATGAAGCAGCCTTGCAACTTACATATCACAATGCCTGACATCAGGCTATGTCGTCTGTAATGAAAACGCAATCTTTAGGGTATTTGTTCGCGCCGAGGCGCACACAGAGGAAAACAAAAAGGGGGCGAGCATTCATGCTCGCCCCCTTTTGCATGCAAAAGACTACGGTCACCGCATCGCCACGAGGTTGAGCGCGCCGCTCTGCACCAGATTCGTCCACAGCGAGGGCAAGACGCCCAGCGCCACGGTGAAGACGGCGGAGACGCCCAGCGCGAACGCCAGCGGAATGCTCGCCTGCTGCGGCTCGATGCGCGTCTCTTCCGTCGGCTCGGCGAAGTACATGTTGACGACGATGCGCAGGTAGTAGTAAGCGCCGATGGCGCTGTTGAGCATGGCGACCGCTGCCAGCCACGAGTAGCCGCCCGACACCGCCGCCGCAAAGACGAAGAACTTGCCGAAGAAGCCTGCAAAGGGCGGCACGCCCGCCAGGCTGAACATGAAGATGCTCATCAACATCGCCACCTGCGGATGGCGCCGTGCAAGGCCATTCAACCGGTTGCCCAGGGCGTCCATCTCTCCCTGGCGTTCGAGCAGGATGATGACCGCAAACGCGCCCATGTTCATGAAAGCGTAGCTGATCAAATAGAAGAGCGCACCGTCGATGCCCGCCGAAGTGGCCGTCGCCAGGCCCACCAAAATGTAACCGGCGTGTGCAATGCTCGAGTAGGCGAGCAGTCGCTTGAGGCTGCTTTGTCGCAGCGCGGCCAGGTTGCCGAGCGTCATGGTCAGGATGGCGAGCGCGCCCAACACCGGACCCCACGTGGCCTGCTCACTCGGCAGCGCAAAGGCGAAGAGCCGATAGAAGGCGGCGAAAGCTGCAGCCTTGGTGCCGACGCTCATAAACGCCGTCACCGGCGTCGGCGAACCCTGGTAGACGTCAGGCGTCCACATGTGGAAGGGAACGAGGCTGACTTTGAAGCCAAAACCGGCGATCAGCAGCGTCACGCCGATGGCGAGCAACGACGGGTCGGCCTGGCCGTCGAAGAGCGCATTGGCGATGAGGTCGAAGCGCGTGCTGCCCGTCGCGCCGTAGACGTAGGCGGCGCCGTAGACGAAGAACGCGCTGGCGAACGCGCCGAGCAGGAAGTACTTCATCGCCGCCTCGTTGCTGCGGCGATCGGTGCGGTTCAGGCCGGCCAGAATGTACAACCCGAGCGAGAAGGTTTCCAGCGCCAGGAACAGCGCCATCAAGTCGGTGGCGGAGCCCATCGCCATCATCCCGGTGCTGACCAGCAGAATGAGGGCGTAATATTCGCCGGTCTGTCGATTGACGTTCGGGATATAGCGGATGCTCAGCAGAACGGTCAGCGCAGCGCCGGCGAGCACCACCAGGTTGAGCGCCTGCGCGCGCGCGTCGTTGATCGCCATCCCCTGGAACGAGGAGACCGGCTGGCCGATCAGCCAGATGGAAGCCGCCGCCGTGACCAGGACGCCGACCAGCGCAACCCAGGGCAGCAGCGCCCTTGTCGGCGCCTTGCCTTTGCGATTGAACATATCCAGGATCATCACCACCGCCGCCGTCGCCACCATCAGCAGCTCCGGCAGCACGGGATGGAGGTTGAGTTGCAAATCTGCGCTGTTCATTGGGCCTCCGTCGCCATGATTTCGGCAAGCTCAAAAGCTGGCGTCTGTTCGGCCGTCGCCTGTTGCAGAATGGCGGCGCGCGTCTCCAGCATCGCTTCGACCGATGGGTTGATCTTGTCGAAGAAGAGATTCGGGAAGAGTCCGATTACGAAGAACAGGATGACCAGCGGGATGACCATCGCCAGCTCTTTCCCGTTGAGGTCTTTCAGGTGCGCTCGATCGTTGGCCGGGTTGGTGATCTCACCCTGCGCCATCTTGCGGAAGGCGGTGAGCAGATACCATGCAGCCAGAATTACGCCCGCAGCGGCCAGCACGGCGAAGATCGGCATATAGTTGTACGCGCCAAGCATAATCGTGAACTCGCCGACGAAGCCGTTGAGGCCGGGCAGTCCGGCGCTGCTCATCGCCACAACCAGGAAGAGGCCGGTGTAGACCGGCACGCTCGCCCACAACCCGCCGAACTCATCCAGCATGCGCGTGTGGCGTCGTTCGTAGAGCAGGCCAACCATGAGGAAGAGGGCGCCTGTGCTCAGGCCGTGGTTCACCATCTGGAGGATGGAGCCGCTGACGCCCTGCGCGTTCATCGCCACGATGCCCAGCATGACGTAGCCTAAATGCGCCACCGAGCTGTAGGCGACGAGCGACTTGATGTCCTTCTGCATGAGCGCCACCAGCGCGCCGTAGAGAATGCCGATCACGGCCAGCGTCGCCAGCAGCGGACCGAACTGCTCCGCCGCCTGCGGGAAGACCGGCATGGCCAGGCGCAGGAAGCCGTAGGTGCCCATCTTCAGCAGCACGCCGGCCAGGATGATCGAGCCGGCGGTCGGCGCTTGCACGTGGGCGTCGGGCAACCAGGTGTGGAAGGGGAAGAGCGGCGTCTTGACCGCAAAGGCCAGGCTGAAGGCCAGGAAAGCCCACGTCTGCACCGCCAGCGGCATCTGCGCCTTTTGCAAGGCCAGGATGTCGAAGGTGCCGGTCGAAAAATAGACGATCAGGATGGCGACGACCATCAACGCCGAGCCTGCAAAGGTGTAGAGGAAGAACTTCACGGCTGCGTAGACTCGGTTTTTGCCGCCCCATTCGCCGATCAGGAAGTACATCGGGATCAGGCTCGCCTCGAAGAAGACGAAGAAGAGCACGAGGTCGAGCGCCACGAAGACGCCGATCATGGCCGTCTCCAGCAGCAACATCAGCGCCATGTAGGCGCCGACGCGATGTTCGACGTAGAGCACGCTGTAGAAGACGGCGATGGGCATCAGGAAGGTCGTCAACAACACCAGAAAGAGACTGACGCCGTCCACGCCGAGCGCATAGCGGATGCCCAACGGCGCGAACCAGACGACGTCCTCGACGAACTGCATGCCGGCATAGCCATCCTGCCAGTTCGTCCAGAGGAGCAGGCTGACGAGAAAGGTGACCAGCGTCGTCGCCAGCGCCAGCCACTTCTTTGCGCCGTCGCCTGGGACGAGCGTCACGATCGCCGCCCCTGCTAAGGGCAGGAAGGTGATAATGGTGAGCAGATATGGAATCGACAAGGCCATAAGGCGAATTCCTTAAAATTCAATCTTTATCCCACGAAGAATAAGAAATAGAAGAGCACGGCGACGACGCCGACCAGAATGCTCAAGGCGTAGGCCGGGATGGCGCCGTTCTGCAGCTTGCGCACCGCCTCGCCGGCGTCGTTGAGCGCAGCGCCTACGCCGTTCACTGCGCCGTCGATCACTTTGGGATCGAAGAAAGCGGCGAACCAGTCTGCGAGGCCTTTGAGCGGCCTCACAATGAGCACGTCGTAGATTTCATCGACCCACCATTTGTTCTCAGCCGGTCGTCGCAGAATGGCGAAACTCTGCGCCAGTTGCTTCGCCCAGCCCTCTTGCGTCAGGTAGAGCGCCCGCGCCGTCAACACGCCGAGCACCGCAACCACGATGCTGATCGTGATGCCGAGCAGCTCCAGCACCAGCGGAATCTTCTCGTGCTCGCCGATCACCGGCTCCAGCCAGTGCTCCAACGTCAGCACGAACGGCAGGTTGATGACGCCGCCGACGATGCTGAGCGCAGCCAGAATCCAGAGCGGAACGGTCATGATCGGCCCGCTCTCATGCACATGGTCGTAGAGATGTGGGTCGCGTGGCTGGCCGTGGAAGGTCACAAACACGGCGCGGAAGCTGTAAATGGCCGTGAGCAGCGCAGTGACAATGCCGACCAGGTAGAGCGCAAGGTTCTTCTGCAGCTCAACGACAAGGATGGCGTCCTTCGAGAAAAAGCCGGACAGAAGCGGAATGCCCGCCAGCGCTGCAGCGCCGACCAGGAAGGTGCGATAGGTCGTAGGCATCTTTTCGCGCAGGCCGCCCAGTCGGTTGATGTCGAGCACGCCATGGGTGGCGTGCATCACGCTGCCGGCGGCCAGGAAGAGCAGCGCTTTGAAGAAAGCGTGCGTCACCAGATGGAAGAGCGCTGCGCCGTATGCCGCCAGCCCCGCCGCTGCGATCATGAAGCCGAGCTGTGAAACCGTTGAATAAGCCAGAATCTTCTTGAGGTCGGTCTGCACGATGGCGATCGACGCCGCCAGCAGTGCGGTCAACATGCCGATCCAGGCTGTGACCAACCCTGCGTCCACGGTCAGATGCCAGAGCGCGTTGGTGCGAATGATCATGTAAACGCCGGCGGTGACCATCGTAGCGGCGTGGATGAGGGCCGAGACGGGCGTAGGGCCGGCCATGGCGTCGGGCAACCAGACGTAGAGCGGAATTTGCGCGCTTTTCCCTGTCGCGCCAAGCAACAGCAACAGGCAGATCAGCGTCGCCGTGGCCGGCGCCAGATGGTGCGCCGCCTCGTTCAGCTCGGTGAAGACCACCGTGCCTAACGTCGACCAGACGATGATCATCGCCAGGATCATGCCGAAGTCGCCGACGCGGTTGACGATGAACGCCTTCTTGCCGCAGTCGGCGTACCAGCCGTACAGGTCGTCGCGTTTGTCGAACCAAAAGCCGATGAGCAAGAACGAAGCGAGGCCGACGCCTTCCCAGCCGACGAACATGCCGAGGAAGTTGTTGCTCATCACCAGCGTGAGCATCGCCAGGATGAAGAAGTTCAGGTAGAAGAAGTAGCGTTGGTAGCGCGGCTCGTGATCCATGTAGCCGATGGAGTAAATATGGATCAACGCACCGACGCCTGTCACCACCATCGCCATGACGACGCTCAGCGGGTCGATCAGCACGGCGGCGGGCGCGTGAAAGTCGGCGATCGTGATCCAGTCCCACCAGTGCACGGTGACGCTGCGCTCCTCGGCGGGCAGCGCCAGCAAGCCCAGCCACAACAGCACCGAGATCACAAATGAGCCGACCACCGCCAGCGAGGCAATCCATCCGACGACCTTCTGGGACATCCAACGCCCGGCGAACAGAATGATCAGCGCGCCCAGCGCCGGAAATGCGAATAACAACCAGACCGAGTCAAACATAGCTGTTCACCATTTCATCAGATTCACGTCGTCGATGTTGGTCGATTTGGAGAGATGGAAGTGAGCGATCAAGATCGCCAGCCCGACGGCGACTTCGGCGGCGGCTACGGCCATCACCATGAAGACGAAGATTTGACCGACGAGATTGTTCCATTGTCCCGCGAAGGCGATGAGCGTGAGGTTGACGCTGTTGAGCATCATTTCCACGCACATGATGATGATCAGCGCGTTGCGTCGGCTCAGCACCCCGATTGCACCGATGGTGAAGATGATGGCGCTCAGGATGAGATAGTAGTTGATGGGAACCACGCGTTCCTCCTCCAGGATGCTTGGTCTTCAATCTCAAGAGCGGAGATTGGAGGTTGGAGATTCTTCAGGTTTCGGTCGTCTTGCCAGCAGCAGCGCGCCGATCAGGGCGACCAACAGCAGAATGGCCGCCAGCTGCACGAGCAAAATGTTCTGTGAGTAAAGCGTCAGGCCGATCACGATCGGCACGCCGCCTTGGTTGGCCTCCGGGTCAATCGGCGTCGCCGGCGTCTGCAGCAGGGTCAAGGAGACGCCGGCCAGCATCAATATGCCCAATGCCAGGCCGGCGTAGGGAACCCACGAGCGGTAGGCGGCGCGCGTCTCCATCGGTCCCGAGCCGATCAACATGATCACGAAGAGAATCAGGATCACGATGCCGCCGGCGTAAATGATCACCTGCGCCGCCGCCAGAAACTGTGCGTTCAGCGTAACGTAAAGGATCGCCAGCGTGGCGAAGTGCACGAGCAGGAAGAGCGCACTGTGCACTGCGATTTTGCTGGTGACGACGCCCACTGCGGCGCCGACGCTCAACGCGCCGACGAGAATGAAAAAGATCATTGCGAAGTCCATAGGCCACTCACTTCATGAATTCAACGCGGATGACGCGAATGCGACGGACGATTGCGGATTCAATCGGTGAAAATGCGCTGCATCCGCAGGATCCGCATTCCACTGAATTTTTTATTCTGGGCGAATCACCACATACGGATCGCCTGGATTGAGCAACTGTTCTTTGGTCAGAATGAAATCGCGGCGGTCGTAGCTTGCCATGGCGAAATCGTGGCCGAGCACGATCGCCTCGGTCGGGCACGCCTCTTCGCAGTCGCCGCAGAAGATGCAGCGCAACAGGTTGATCTCGTAAACTTTGGCGTAGCGTTCGCCGGGAGAGATCGGGTGCTCTGGATCGTTTTCCGCCGCCTCGACGTAAATGGCGCCGGTTGGGCAGGCCGCCTCGCACAACATGCAGCCGATGCAGCGCTCCAGGCCGTTCTCGTACCGGCGCAGCTCATGCTTGCCGCGGAAGCGAGGATAGAGCGGCACGGGATCGCGCGGGTACTCCACCGTCACCGGTTTTTCCATGAGCGCCTTGAGCGTCACGCCCATCGCCTTGCCGATCTCGGCTGCGCCTTTCAGTAAATCTCGCAGTGCCATGCCGTTTCCTTCCTTACTTGAAAAAGACCACCAACAACGCCGTAACGATCATGTAGCCCAGGCTGATCGGCAGCAACGTCTTCCAGGAGAAGCGCATCAACTGGTCGTAGCGCGGGCGCCCCAGGCTGGCGCGCACCCAAATGAAGAGGAAGAGCAGCACGACGACCTTGCCGGCCAGGATGAAGGGCCCAAGCCAGGGCATGATCTCGCCGCCGATGCCGAAGGGCAGGCGATAGCCGCCGAAGAAGAGCGTGGCCATGATCGCGCTCGTCGTGATCATGTTGATGTATTCGGCCATGAAGAAGAGAGCGAACTTGATGCCGCCGTATTCGGTCTGGAAGCCGGCGACCAGCTCATTTTCGGTCTCCGGCAGGTCGAAAGGGCTGCGGTTGGTCTCCGCCAGGATGCAGATGAAGAAGAGTGGGAACATGATCCACAGCCAGATCCATTCCCACCAGGCGCGCGGGGCTTCGACCAGGTTGACCAGGCTGAAGTCGCCCGCCAACAACAGGATGCTGATCAGGAACAGCCCTAGCGGCAGTTCGTAGGAGATCATCTGCGCCGACGAGCGCAACGCGCCGAGCAGCGAATAGTTGTTGTTGCTGCTCCAGCCCGCCAGGATCACGCCGTAGCTCTCGATGCCCGCTACGGCCAAAATCCAGAGAAAGCCGATCGGCACATCGGCCACTGCCGGGAAGCCTTTGCCGATCGGGATGACCGCCCAGATGATCAGGGCCGGAATCAGCGCCAGCGCCGGCGCCAGCACATAGACCACCTTATCGACGTGGTTGGGAATGACCTCTTCCTTGAAGACGGCTTTCACGGCGTCGGCCACGGGTTGCAGCAGGCCAAAGGGGCCGGCGCGGTTGGGGCCGTAGCGCACATGAAAGCGCGCCAGCAACTTGCGTTCGTACCAGGTCAGGTACGCAAAGCCGGTTAACAGCACGACGATCAGCACCAGCGACCGAATGGTAGGGATGACGATTAGTTCAAACCAGTCCATAAATGCACCTGGAGTTTTGACAGCAATGAGAGATCAGGGGGATGAATAACGGGATTGAGAGGGTGGTTGACTTCGTGTGCTTCAAAGGCTATTTGATGCACAAAGCCTGAATCACCCACTTGACTCAATTCCCGTTCATCCTGTCGCCTGATCTCAAATCTCTATTTTTCGATGAGCACGTTGACAATTGCGCTGCCGTTCAACAAAGCCCCGACCGGCGCCCCGGGCAAGCTCTCCGGAATCCACGCCACGCCCGGCTTGAGGGTGGCGTCGAATTTGACCGTCAGCTCGAGCGCGCCGTAAGTATTGCGCACGGTCACGCTCTCGCCCTCCGTCACGCCGAGCTTCTCGCCGTCCGCCGGGTTCAGCCGCACTTCGGCGCCGAAGGCCATGTTTTTCATCTGTTTGGTCAAGCGGAAGAGGTCGCCGCCATCGTAAAGCACTGTTCCGGTGACCAGCCTCAAGCCGCTTTCCGATTCAGGCAGCTCAGGTTGGACGGCGGGCGCATAGCGCATGTCGGGTCGCACGTAGCTGTGCTCTGCTGGATTCCATTGCAGGCCCTGGTCGCCGAGCGCCTCCCAGGTCAACCCGTTGTAGATCGGCGCAGCCTGTGTGATCTCCGCCGTCACCGCCTGGGCGTTGGCGTGCCCCCATTGTGCGTCGAAATAGGTGGCCAGGTGATCGAGGATCATCCAATCCGGCGCAGCCTTGCTGTGCGGATTGCCCAACGCCTTGGGCGCGCGCTGCATGCGGCGCTCCAGGTTGGTGAAGGTGCCGTCCTGCTCCGCCCAGCTCACCGCCGGCAGCACCACATCGGCCTTGGCCGCCGTCTCGGTCAGGAAGAGCTCCTGCACGACCAGGAACTCCAGTTTGTCCAGCTGTTCGGCCCATGTCGGCCGTTCACTGGCCGGGTTGGCGCCCATGATGTAAAGCGCCTTGATGTCGCCTCCCGCCGCGTCGAGCATCTGTTTGTAGGTCTTGCCGGCGCGGGTGGGCAGCGTGCAGCCCCACAGCCTGCTCAGTAACTCGTTCGCCGTCGGGTCGTCGAGTGCAGCATGGCCGGGAAGCCGGTCAGGCAACAGGCCGACGTCGCGGCAACCCTGGCTGTTCGCCTCCAGCCCCACGTAGGCCAGATTTTCCGGCTTGCCCAAATAGAGCGCCAGGTTGATCAACGCCTGACGCACTTGCACGCCCGCTTCTCCGCGCGCCACCATCGGCCCGTAGAGAATGAGCGGATTTTGCGCCCCGGCCAATGTTGCGGCCGCCTTATTGATTTCTTCCGCCGCCACGCCGCAGACTTTCTCCACTTCCTGCATCTTGACGCTTGCGACCAGTTGGTGCGCGTCGGAGCTTGTGTCTTCCTTCGCCTCGGTGAGGGCGCGCAGCAGGCCATTCAACAGGGCGACCTCCGTCCCCGGGTTCGCTTGCAAGAAGGGGCCGTTGTAGCGCGTCAGCTCGATGCGGCGCGGATGCACGATGGCGAGCGTCGCCTTGCCGCGTCGCACCGCCCGCTTCAGATGCAGGTCGAGCACCGGCATTTCCTCGCTGGGATCGACGCCGACGAGCAGGATCACATCGTGTTTCGGATCCGGCCCGTATTGTGGCTTCATCACGTCGGCCAGGGCGGGCACGCCGGTGGGCAGCGCCGCCACGTCACCGCCGTCGCGATGGTCGATGTTGTTCGTGCCGATGAGCTGGCGCATGAAGCGCTGCAACAGATAGTTGCTTTCGTTGGAGAGCTTGGCGCTGCCGATGGCGCCAATGGCGTCGGCGCCGTGGCGCTGCTTGATGGCTTGCAGGCGATCCGCCACCAGGCCGAGCGCTTCACTCCAGGAAGCGGGCTGCAGCTCGCCGTTCTTGCGCACGAGCGGCGTGGTCAGTCGCTCTTCGTGATTGACCCAGGCATTGGCGAAGCGCCCCTTGTCGCAGATCCACTGGTCGTTGACCTGCATGTTTTCGCGGCCGATGACGCGGCGCAGCTTGTGGGTGCGCGTGTCGATGCGCAGGTTGCAGCCCATCGAGCACTGGGTGCAGATGCTCGGCGTGCGCTCGATCTCCCAGGGACGGAAGGCGAAGCGCGCCACGCGATTGGTCAGGGCGCCGACCGGGCAGATGTCGATGATGTTGCCGCTGGTTTTGGCGTCGACCGGCTTGCCGTCCTGAATATCGATGAGCGTTTCCCCACCCCGTTGGAAAAGCGCGAGCTGCGGTTTGTCTTCCCATTCCTCCAGATAGCGGATGCAGCGCCAACAGAGGATGCAGCGCTCTTGATCGAGCACAATCGTGTCGGAGATCAGGTAGTTTTTATTCTTTGTCCGCTTTGGCTCCACCAATTGGCTCAAGCCGGGGCCAAAGCGCATCGTCTGATCTTGCAGCGGACATTCGCCGCCTTTGTCGCAGATCGGACAATCCAACGGGTGATTGAGCAGGATGAAGGCGAGGTTGGCCTCCTGCACTTCCTTCACCTGAGGTGTATTTGTGCGCACCACCATGTCCTGCGCCACCGGCACCGAACAGGCGGTCTGCAACGTCATGCCGCGCGGCCCGGAGATTTCGACCAGACACATGCGACAGCAGGCCACCGGGTCGAGCTTGGGATGGCTGCAGAAGATCGGTATCTCGATGCCGACCTTGGCGGCGGCGTCCACGACCAGCGTTCCCTTGGGCACCGTGACCTGACGGTCGTCGATCGTGAGCGTTACAAGTTCAGTCATGGGTCAGTCCGCTTTCCCTTCAGGAAAAAGTTCACTCAACGAATTACACGTTTCTTTGCTGCAAACCACCATGCCGGTGCGGCGCCTTGACTTATTCAGTCGCCGGTCACGAGGATCGGCGTGTCTCGGTTCAACGGAGATTCGCCCTCGATCTCCAGCGCGCTGTCATGCGCGACGCTTGGAGCGCCCACATCGGGACGATAGATCGGTCGAATCGGGATGACGGGCGGCTCCTCTTCCGGATTGGTCATGGCGATGTACTGCTCGAACTCGGCGCGATATTTGGCAAGGTTGCTCTGCAAGCCCCACACCGCCGCATCGCCGAAGGGGCAGAAGCTCTTGCCGGTGATGAACTTCGGGATGCGCTCGAGCAAGTCGAGGTCCTTCATGCGGCCGCCGCCGTTTTCGATGCGCAGCAAAATGTCTTCCAGCCAGCCGGTGCCTTCGCGACAGGGCGTGCATTTGCCGCAGCTTTCCTCGCGGTAGAAGCTGAGCGTGCGCCGCGCCACCTTGACCATCGACTGGCTGTCGTCGATGGCGATGACGCCGGCCGAGCCGAGCATCGAGCCGGCCGCCTGCACCGATTCATAGTCGAGCGGCGTATCGAGCTGATCGGCGCTGAGGATCTTCATCGAAAGGCCGCCGGGCACCACTGCTTTGAAGGGATGTTCGTCAAACTGGGGCCCGCCGCCGTATTTGTAGAGCAGCTCGCGGAGCGGGACGGCGTGCGGCAGCTCATACAGCCCCGGATATTTCACATTGCCGCTCAGGCAGAAGATGCGCATGCCGGGCGATTTTTCGGTGCCAAAGCTGCGATACCACTCGACGCCGTGGCGCATGACGTGGGTGACGTTGGCGATCGACTCCACGTTGTTGACGATGGTCGGTTTGCCGTAGAGGCCCTCGACGGCCGGGAAGGGCGGCTTCATGCGCGGATGGCCGCGGTAGCCTTCCAGGCTGGTGAGCAGCGCCGTCTCTTCGCCGCATTCGTAAGCGCCTGCTCCTCGATGCACGACGATGCGCAGGTTGACATCCGCGCCGAAGATCTTTTCGCCCAGGAAGCCCTTCTTTTGCGCCTCTTTGATTGCATCGACCAGGCGCGTGTAAGCGAAGTAGTACTCGCCGCGGATGTAGATGAAGGCCAGCTCCGCCTTGATGGCGTAGGCGCTGAGGATGATGCCTTCGATCAGCTGATGCGGGTCGTACTCCATGATGATGCGATCTTTGAAGGTGCCGGGCTCCGACTCGTCGGCGTTGACGACGAGGTAATGCGGCATGGCCGGCGCCAGAAAGCTCCACTTCATGCCGGTGGGGAAGCCGGCGCCTCCGCGACCGCGAATGCCGCTGGCTTTGACCTGCTCGACGACCTCTTCAGGCTTCATTGTGGTGAGGACGCGCCTGGCCGTTTCATAGCCGCCGTCGGCGATGTAAGTCTCGATCTTGTGGCTGTCCTTCTTGCCTACGCGCGCAGTCAGGAAGCGCGGCTCCATCCCGCCGACGCGATAGGGCCCGGCCGCCTTGCCGGTGAGCTTGGGATCGCCTTCTGGCGTCCAGCGTTCGAGCGTGGTGAAAGCCTTGCCGCTGTTGACCAGATCGATCACCTTCTGCACATCTTCGGCGGAGTCCAGCTCTTCAAAGTAGCGAATTCGGCCGGTCTTGCGTTCGGTGATGGAGACCATCGGCGCGGTGCCACAGGAGCCGAGGCATTCCATGTGATCGAGGCTGAAGCGGTCGTCGGGCGTGGTCTCGCCGTGGTGGATGCCTAGCTTTTCTTCAAAGTGGCGCATGCACTGACCGGCCCCGCGCAGCATGCAAGGGACGTTGGTGCAGACCTCGACGTGGTATTCTCCCTTCGGCTCCGTGTGGAGCATATGATAGAAGTCGACGACGGCGCCCACCTCTGCGGGTTCAAGCTCCAGCATTTCCGCCAGCTCGTTCTGCGCCTCCACCGGGCAGTAGCCGAACTCGCGCTGAATCACATAGAGGGCCGGCAGGATCGCCGAGCGCTGCCTTCCGGCGGGATAAAGGTCCATCCACTTCTTGATTTCGTTGCGAACAGATTCGGATAGCATCATGGCGTTCAACCTTGAGAAATAAGGAGGGGCCTAGCGGTCCACCTCTCCCAACACGATGTCGATCGAGCCGATATTGGTAATCACATCCGAGAGCATGTGGCCTTTGCTCATCTTGCTGATGGCGTACAGGTTGTTGAAGCTCGGCCCGCGCACGTGTAGACGGTAGGGTCTGGCGGTGCCGTCGCTGTAGATGAAAAAGCCCAGCTCGCCCTTGCTCGATTCAATGCCCTGGTAAGCCATGCCAGGCGGAACGTGGAAGCCTTCGGTCATCAGCTTGAAGTGATGGATGAGCGCCTCCATGCTGATGTCGAGCTCGGCGCGAGGCGGCGGCGTAATTTTGCGATCTTCGGCGCGGTAGGGACCGTCGGGCAGATTGTCGACCGCCTGACGGATGATGCGCAGGCTTTGCCGCATCTCTTCCATGCGCACGAGATAGCGCGCATAGCAATCGCCCTCGTTGGCCACCGGCACCTTGAAGTCATAGTTCTCATAGCCGCTGTAAGGCGCATCGCGACGAAGGTCCCAGTCCACGCCGCTGCCGCGCAACATCGGGCCGGTGAGACCCATGTCGAGCGCTTCCTCGCGCGTGATTTTGCCAATGCCGATCAAACGTTCCGACCAGAGCGGGCCGTGCGTGAGCATCCGTTCGTAGTCGTCGATCTGCTCCGGCATGATCTTCAAGAACTCTTCCAAGTGAGGAAGGAAGGCGGGCGGGATGTCGCGCGAGACGCCGCCGATGCGCATGTAACCGACGGTCAGGCGGGCGCCGCACACCATCTCGAAGAGATCGAGGATGCGCTCGCGCTCGCGCGTGGCGTACATCAGCAGCGACATGCCGGTGCCGGAGACGTCCAGCACGTGGGTCGAAAGCCAGAACAGGTGGGACGCAATGCGCTGCAGCTCCGCCATGATCACGCGCAGCGCCTGCGCGCGCGGCGGGATCTCAACGCCGAGCAGCTTTTCCACGGCGAGACAATAGCCCAGGTTATTGCTCATCGCCGTGAGATAGTCCATGCGGTCGGTGTAATAGACGAAATCTTTATAGCGTTTGTTTTCACCTGTCTTCTCAAAACCGCTGTGCAGATAGCCCAGATCGGCGTCCACATTGACGACGGTCTCGCCGTCTAGCTCCACCACCAGACGGAGCACGCCGTGGGTGCTGGGGTGATGGGGACCCAGGTTGATGACCATATGCTCGAGGCTCATGCCGGGCGGCAGCTTCGGCGGGGCGCTTTTGGCCTCCAGGATTTGCTTGCCCAACGACTCGAACTCCGGGTCTTCCCACGTGAGGGTGAAGGGCACTTCTTCGCCGCCGAGCGGAACCTGCTTTTGCAGGGGATGGTTGGGCCAGTTCTCCGGCATAAGGATGCGGCGAGGGTCGGGGTGACCGGCGAAACGAATGCCCATCAGGTCCCACACCTCGCGCTCCGGCCAGGTGGCGCCGCTGTAGACGCCGGTTAGACTGGGCGCCGTCGGCTCGTCGCCGTCGTCGAGCGGACAGACGATCATCAGATGCTGTTTGCGCGAGTAGGAGCGCAACTGATAGACCGTATGAAAACGATGGTCACTCACAGGAAGCTCGGAGCGGTCGACGGCGGAAACGTCGATCAGCGTCTCATAGCGAAGGCGCGGATCGGTTTTAGCGAATTCCGCCAGTGCGACCAGTTGCTCTGGCTTGATGTAGACGACTTGTTGACCATGGTGAAGGCCGGCGGCGAGGACGGCGTCGCCGAAGCGTTCGGCGATGCGTCGGGTGTCTTCACTCTCGCCGGTGGGCAACGGCGCAACCGCCGGAATTCCCGGCGGTTGGAGGCTGGGCAATATCTCATATTGGCGCACGCGTGGAGCGACGTCGAGCATAGTGTTCTCCTCGAATCAGGCTGGCTGCAGTTGGCGCAGCGCCTCCAGGGATTCAATCTCATCTCGTTGCATGGACGATGGCGTTGCTTGCCGAGCGGCGTAGGTGCGGAAGGTGTCCTTCGCCTGTTTGGCGCGCAGCTTGTCGAGCGCATAGAGCAGCGCCTCCGGTCGCGGCGGACAGCCCGGCACGTACACATCGACCGGAATGATCTTGTCCACCCCCTGGATAATGGCGTAATTGTTGAAGGGGCCGCCGGCGCTGGCGCAGATGCCCATGGCGATCACCCACTTGGGGTCGGACATCTGATCGTAGAGACGTTTGATGACCGGCGCCATCTTGTTGCTGACGCGACCGGAGACGATCATCAAGTCCGCCTGCCGCGGGCTGGCTCGGAATAGCTCGGAGCCGTAGCGAGAGATGTCATGCCGGGCAGTGCCGGTGGCAATCATCTCGATGGCGCAGCAGGCCAGACCAAAGAGCAACGGCCATGTGCTGTTTTCACGGCTCCAGTTGACCAACGCCTCTAGCTGCGTGGTGATAATGCCTTCGGGCAGTTTTTCTTCAAGACCCATAATAACTCCTTATTCCCAATCCAACGCGCCCTTGGACCATTCATAAACCAGGCCGAGGATCAAAATCAGTAAGAAAAAGCCGATCGGCGCCAGGGCCACGAGCAATCCGTAAGTATCTCGCAACGGGATAAGGGCGCCTGCCCAGGGAAAAAGAAAGATGACTTCGATGTCGAACAGGATGAACAGCATCGCCACCAGGTAATATTTCACCGGAAAAGGGCGTCTGGCGTCATGGAAGGGGATGATGCCGGATTCATAGGGTTCGAGCTTTTGCTCGTTTTTGCGCTTTGGGCCCAGGAGGCTGGGAAGACCGATGGCGATGAAGGCGAAAATTGTCGCAATGACTACAAAAATCAGCAAAGGGAGATACTCTTGAGCCATTGGATGAAATCCTTAATCGATGCAGTGATCTGGCTTGACGAACAACTTGCTGAATGTATGCTGTCGCGCTATGCAGATTTTGCACGATGCAGACAGCGCCTCATGCAACAATCCTGATTTGCAGCACATGCGTCGAACGTCTGGGTGCGCCTGATTAGAATTGCATCCGACGCAGAGATGCAGGCAGGTCATGAACATACTGAAGTTAAACAACGCGTTGAAGCCAAACGATACATTGAAGTTAAACACGGTAAATCGTAAATGCGTGAAAAGTCTAACATGGCGCATTGGTTGGTGTCAACTATACACGTATCTTCTTGTGAAACGTTGCACGAACGATGTTGTGGGAGAGAAAGGTGGACGCAACTTGCCGGCGAAATTCGGCGTCAAGCGGCGTCTTGTTGATGCAGAGAGGGTTATGTTACAATCAGAGCGTTCACCTCATACATCCGTTCGCCACATCCATAGGGGTTGGAACGCAGCGTCTGAATCGCCTGACGAACAAGACGAGCAATCAATAAAGTGTGCTCAAAATACGCATTCAACGCGCTGAAATTTTCCTGATCGTTTCAGGTCTGTGCTAACATTCGTGCGATTTGTTATTTTCTACACAATCCTGTCGTAAACACGCAGTAGGGCAACACGCAGGAGGAGCGTCTTCATGCTCAGTCAATGGGGATTCGTCCTGATTCTCAGCGCAATCGCCGTGGTCATTCCGGTGGCCGCCATTGTGCTGGGGCATTTTCTGGGGCCTCGGCGCCCGGATCCGATCAAGACGGATGTGTACGAGTCTGGCGTTGAGACGATCGGGGACACCTGGGTTCAGTTTCGGGCGCAATACTACCTCATCGGTTTGATCTTCTTGATCTTCGATGTGGAGGTGATTTTCCTGTTCCCGATCGCAGTGGCGTACGCCGATCTTTCTTTCTTTTCGGTCATTGCGGCGGTCACCTTTGTGATCATTTTGTTGTTGGGCCTATTTCTGGAGTGGCGCAAAGGCGCGCTGGAATGGACGTAATCGCCTGAGCCGACGCTCGACGTGGAGGATCTCGTATGAATTGGAGCGATGCGCTGATTCAGCTTCAGTATGATTTGGGTGCGCCCCAAGAGTTAAGCTGGCTGGTTGAAGGCGTCACCTACTTTATCGGTGCGTTCATTCTGGCGAACGCAGCCCTGATTCTCGCCTTGTTGCTGATCTGGATTACCCGCAAGGTGATCAGCCGCATTCAAGATCGCATCGGGCCGAATCGCATTGGGCCCTATGGCCTGTTCCAGACGGTTGCGGATGCGCTTAAGTTGCTCTCCAAAGAAGACATTACGCCGGCCTCCGCAGATAAGATTTCTTATTTGCTGGCGCCGGTGTTGTCCGTGGTGGGTGTGTTGATGGCGCTGGCGGTGATTCCGTTCGGCCCCGCCTTGATCGGCGCCGATTTGAACGTGGCGGTGCTCTATCTTGTGGCCCTGGGTTCGCTCGGCATCATGGCGGCGCTGATGGCGGGATGGGGCAGCAACAACAAGTATGCGTTGCTGGCCGGTTTTCGCGTGGTGGCGCAGCTGCTCAGCTATGAGATTCCGATGGTGCTCGCCATGTTGGCGCCCGTGTTGTTGGTGGGTTCAATGAGCATGCAGCGCATTTCCGAGGCGCAGTCCTTGTATTTAGGGCCGATCAATTTGGGGATTGGATGGTTTATCTTCCTGTTGCCCGGCGCTTTTCTGATCTATTTGATCGCTGCGTTGGCCGAAGCCGAGCAGACGCCGTTTGACCTGCTCGAGGCGGAGTCTGAACTGATCGCCGGTTTCCATATTGAGTACTCGGGCATGAAATTCGCCATGTTCTTCCTGGCGCAGTTCCTGAACAGCTTCTTCCTCGGCGCAATCGCCGTTGTGCTCTTCCTGGGAGGTTGGCAAGGGCCCTTCGCAGCGCAGATTCCTCTGTTGGGGCCAATTTACTTTTTGGCGAAGACGTTCCTGGTCTACATCGTGATTCAATGGATCAAGGGAACATTCCCTCGCGTGCGCATTGACCAGATGATGCAGTTCGCCTGGAAGGTGTTGGTGCCTTTGGCGCTGGCGCTGATCACTGCGCAGATGATCATTATGAAGTTGCCTTTGCCGATCTGGATCAACTATGTGCTTCTGCTGGCGGCCAATATCGCCGTCGTGGTGGCCGTGCTCAATATCCTCGGTTCCTACTTCGAGCGCGAGCAGGTGCGCTCGAAGCGGGCGTTTGCGCCCAGGTCGCTGATCGGCACGATGCAGCCTGTTCAATCGTCATCGGGTGACTAAGGGGAGAGATCTGAAGATGCCGGAATTGCCTTTTCCATTGCCGACTGTGCAACAGGTGATCTTTTCCATGATCGCCGTCCTCACCGTTTTTGGCGCGCTGGTCGTTGTGCTTGCCCCCAACCTTTTCCACAGCGCGCTCGGGTTGGTGGCGGCCTTTTTCGGAGCGGCCGGTGTGTACATCATCGCCGAGGCTGAATTTATCGGCGTCAGCCAGGTGCTGATCTACGTCGGCGCCATCTCGACCTTGATCACGTTCGCCATCATGTTGACGCGCGGCATGATGTTCGGCGCAACCTCGCCGCGCAATCGCCAGTGGGGCACGGCGGCGATCATCACCAGCCTCACCTTCTTGGTGTTGGTGGCCATCGTCTCCAGCGTTCCATGGCCTGCGGTGGGGCAGCCTATTTCGCAAGGTCACGAAATTATTGCAGGGTTGGGCCGCGCCTTTGTCAACGAGTACGTCGTCCCATTTCTGTTGCTGGCGATGCTGTTGTTGGTGGCGTTGGCCGGCGCCATTGTGCTCGCCCGCGATTACAAGTAAGCGACGCAGAGAAACGATCATCGAGGCGAAACTCCTACATTTGCGAGCAATCGACAAGAGGCGGCGAACATGGTTCCTCTAACCTGGTATCTGATTCTGGCGGCGTTTGTGTTCAGCTGTGGTTTGTTTGCGGCGTTGGGGCGGCGCAACGCCATCGCGGTGTTGATGGGCATTGAGCTGATGTTGAATGCCGCCAACATCAACTTGATTGCCTTCTGGCGCTATGGCGCAGCTCCCGCCCAGAATCTGGACGGGCAAATTTTTGCATTGTTTGTCATCGCCGTGGCGGCCGCCGAGGTCGCCGTGGGGCTGGCCCTGGTGATTTCGGTCTATCGAAATCGCCGCACGGTCAATCTGGATGATTTGGATCTGCTGAAAGGGTGAAGCTGGCGACGCCGCCCTGCGCAGGAGGGGAAAGAGCTTCCTGAAAGCGCTGGGGGATCAACAGGTTCTATCCTTTGAAACATCGTCATGCCGAGTCAGAAACTCACGGGCACATTAGAAGAACAGTGCGAATTTCTGTACAACCTGGCTTTGGAGAAGATGAGCCAGGGGAATTACACGGGTGCGATTCATGCGCTCAAAGAAATTGTAAAATACAAGCCAGATTACCGGGACGCAGCGCAACTTCTGGCCGAAGCAAAGCAGCGCAAGTCGGAGCAGACGTTTCTGCTGTTGATGGCGGTGTTCGGCGCCACGGTGGCAGTGGCGATCGGTGGCGCGATCGGTGTGCCGAACGACTTGATTTTTTTGGTCTTCGTCATCGTCGGCGCCTTGATCGGATACGCCATCGGCAACCTGATTCGCAGTTTTCGATATCGGCGACCATCCTGAATAGATTGAATTCATGACGTCAACGGGTCGTAAAGCAAAACGAGGGTAAGCAATGCAAGGATTTTTGAATCTCGCCTGGCTTTTGCCGGTGCCGCCCTTTCTCGCTTTTGTCGCTATCGTCCTCTTTTTGAATCGCAACAAGACGGTGAGCGCGCTCACGGCGATCGGCGGGGTGCTCGTCAGCTTTGTGCTGGGTTGGCCGATTGCATTCAGCGTGTTTACGACTCCACATTTCGGCGAACATCCACTGTACGGTGAGCTTTTCACAATCCCCACCGGCGCAACGGAGCTGATGATCGGGTTTCAGGTCGACCCGGCCAACGCGCTGATGATCTTCATGGTGACCTTCTTGCTGCTCATGATTTTCATCTACGCCAGCGGCTATATGACTTTCCCTTCTCATCTGCGCAAGGAAGATTACCCGCTGGCGTACGCCCAGGGCAAGGATCCTCGCTACAGCCGCTTCATGGCTTACATTAGCCTGTTCGCCACCGGCATGTTGGGGTTGGTGGTGTCGAATTCGCTGCTGACCTTCTTCGTCTTTTGGGAGATCATGGGCCTGTGCAGTTATCTGCTCATCGGCTTCTGGTTTGAGAAGGAGTCGGCCAAGAAGGCGGCCTTCAAAGCGTTCGTCACCACGCGCATCGGCGACGCCCTGATGTTCGCCGGCATGATGCTGCTCTACATGTGGAGCGTCGAGAACACGCTGGTCTTCGAGCAGATTCTGGCGCCGGAGAACATGAAGCATCTCTCCGAGATGATGGTGCACGTGCCGGTGCTCAACTTCACCACGCCGGCCATCGCCCTGATCGCCGTGCTGATCTTCTTCGGCACCATTGGCAAGAGCGCCCAGTTTCCGCTGCACGTCTGGTTGCCGGACGCCATGGAAGGCCCGACGCCGGTCAGCGCTTTGATCCATGCGGCGACGATGGTGTCGGCGGGCGTCTTCCTCTTGGTGCGCATGTTCCCGCTCTACTACGCCGCCGGCGAGGTCGCTCCGGGCAGCATGCAGTTCGTCGCCGGCATCGGCGCCTTCACGGCGCTCTTCGCCTCGCTCATCGCCGTGGCGCAATGGGACATCAAGCGCGTGCTTGCGTACTCGACGGTGGCGCAGCTCGGCTATATGGTGGCGGCCCTGGGCACAGGCGCTTACGTGGCGGGCTTCTTCCACCTGTTGACGCATGCGTTCTTCAAAGGATTGCTCTTCCTCGGCTCCGGCTCTGTGATTCACGGCGTCGAGCATGGTTTTCATCATGCGCATGAACACGGCGCCCATGATGAGGAACACGGCCACGGGGAGCACGATGCGCATCATGGGCCGCGCCTGATTCAACGCGCAGACGGCGTTTTGGACCCCAATGACCCGCAGGATATGCGCAACATGGGTGGGTTGCTGCAGCGTATGCCCATCACCGGTTGGACATTCATCATCGGCGGCCTGGCGTTGGCTGGCTTCCCTTTCTTCACGGCCGGCTTTTGGTCGAAGGATGAAATTCTCGCCAGCGAATGGTACACCGGCCAGTGGGCGGTCTTCTGGACGTTGGCGTTTTCAGCGTTGGTGACCGCTTTCTACACGGCGCGCCAGATCATGCTGACGTTCCTCGGTCAACCGCGCAGCGAGGGCGCCGCTCACGCCACAGAGAGTGTGAGGTCGATGACGATTCCGCTGATTTTGATCACTCCCTTCGTCATCGGCTTGGGATGGTTGGGCATCCCGAAAGATTTTCCGCTTTTGGGGGCGCTCTTTCCGAACTGGATCGAGCACCAGCTGGAGCCATACATTGAGTATCAGGCGTTCAAGTTCCCTCATCCAGAGTTTAACTTCCTGGTGCTCCTTATTTCACTGGTGGTTTCGCTCGGCGGCCTCGGGTTGGGCTACTGGGTCTATCGCAACGGTTTGCCCGAAGGCCAGATCGACCCGATGCGCCGCTGGCTTGGTCCGATCTGGTGGGCGATGCACCGTAAGTTCTGGGTGGATGAGCTTTACGGCTACACGGTGATTCCTTTCACACGCGGCGCCGCCAAGTTCTTGTATTGGATCGACGACGTGTGGGTCATCGACCCGATCGTGGACGCCATCGGCCGCGTTTCAATCTGGTTTGCAGGCGTGTGCGCTCGCTTCGACGAATACGTGATCGACGGCGCCATCAACGCGTTTGCATGGATGTCCGATCGAGCGGGCAGCCTGCTGCGCAACACGCAGAACGGTCAGGTGCAGGTGTATTTAATGGTGGTTGTCGTGTCGATCACGATCTGGCTGCTGCTCTATGCCTTGCCCTTGATCTTGACGTTGGTCTAGTCAGACGGAATCGCTTGGCACGAGGAAGTTCGGTTTTCAGCGTGAGCATTCTATCGATTTCGCACAATCGGTGTTGAATTCCAAATCGAAGGTCTGCGGAGGAAACGTTCAATGGAATTCCTGAATCAGTGGGCGCTGCCCATTCTCGTTGTGTGGCCGCTGCTCAGCAGCATCCTGGTCTTTATGAGCAAGGATGAGCGGCTGATCAAATGGGGCTCGGTGCTGGCGAGCCTGCTGCCGCTGGGCGTCAGCATTTATATGCTGGCCGCCTATGACTACAGCAAGGGCGGAATGGCGTTTGAA
>FWPV01000176.1_pt1:207500-225434 | contig 225434 bp, 174 predicted proteins | sample 2228371 | NCBI WGS metagenome assembly FWPV01 (sample SAMEA103939776, study PRJEB20133) | metagenome
GCAGCGATTACGTGCACTTTTCAGGGCTTGTGCGGCGCTCGCCATGGCTGGCGACGGCCATGCTGATCTTCCTGCTGAGCCTCGTCGGCATTCCGTTGACCGCCGGCTTTGTAGGCAAGTTCTTTGTCTTCGGCGCCACGATTCAACATCAGTATTATTTCCTGGCCGCCATGGCGTTGATCAACGTGGCCATCTCCGCTTACTACTACATGTCGTTGGCGCGCGTCATGTTCTTCCCAAGCGAAGAGGGCGAGGTGAGACCGCTTATCGGCGCGCCCGGCATCGGCGTCCAGGCGATCGTCACGATCTGCGTGCTGGGCGTCTTCTGGGTCGGCATGTATCCCGGTCTCATCATCGAGTGGGCCAACAGCGCATCCCAGTTTCTGCTCACCATTCTATAGGTCGGCGACAGGCGCCGTGGAAGCGGCGTCGTGAATTGCACCCAGGCGAGACCTGCTCCAGGTCTCGCCTTTTTGCTGGCGTCAGGTGCGTTGTCCCTCAGCAGTTCTCCAAATTGGAAGGGTGCAGGTATACTACCTGGATGATGACAAGGGATTCGATCCGTGTGAGGTTGCGCAGCGCTCTGATTGCGCTGACGGTGTTAATAGGCGCCTGGCTGGCGCTGAGGCCGCAGTGGATGGCGGCGCAGGGCGTCGCCCCGACCGCCAATCCGGTTCTGAGCCTGGCGGTGGCGCCGCTGGCGCCCAACGAGGTGTTGGCCGGCGTTCTCAATTCGCCGCGCCCGGCGGGCATCTATCGCAGCGAGGACGCCGGGATCCGTTGGGTCAATACGACGCCGGACCTGCCGCCGAACATCAGCATCACCTCGCTCGTCTACGACCCGCGCAACCGACGGCTGGCCTACGCGTCCGACGGAGGCGCCGGCTTTATTTTCCGCTCATTGGATGGCGGCGCCTCCTGGAGCGAAATTCCCGGTTTCCGCAACCTGCTCAGCGCCAACAGCGCAGTGGGCGTGCTGTACATGGCGGTTGAGAACAATCGCTCCGTGCTCTACGCGGGCACCCGCTTCGATGGCGTCTTCCGCAGCGAGGATGGCGGCGTCACCTGGCAGCAGCTTGACCGAGGACTGGTCGGCGAGGCGCGGCGAGTGCGCTCGTTGACCTTCTTTGGCGATGCGTTGTACGCAGGCACGCACAACGGGCTCTATCGCCTGCCGGCAGGCGCTGCAGCCTGGGAAGCTGTCCCCGGCACGCCGACGACCGGCATCATCTTCAGTTTGTTGGCGGATGGCGGCGTCCTCTATGCAGGCTCCGGCTCGGCGCTCTATGTCAGTCAAGATGGGGAGACCTGGACGCAGATATCCGGCCTTCCCAACAGCGTTTATTATGATCTCGTTTCTACGGGCCGTTTGATTGTCGCCGCCAGTGACAATGGTTTATGGGTGGGCCGCGAGGAGTCGTGGTCGTTGGCTACGCTCGACGGCGCACCCTACAGCACGGCGGTTTACAGCGTCGCCAATACGCCGCGCGCCCCGCGCACTGTGTATGCAGGCGGGGAGGGATGGGTTGCGCGCAGCGACGACGAAGGCGTGACCTTCTTCAGCATCGCCGCCATGCCGGCGCTGAACGTGGCTGCGGCCCTGGCGACGGCCACGCCCACCCCCACGCCCTCGCCGACGCCGACCTTCACGGCGACGCCCACCAACACGCCGACGGAGACGCCGACGCCGACCTTCACAGCGACGCCGACGGACACGCCCATCCCGACGGACACGCCCATCCCGACGGACACGCCCATCCCGACGGAGACGCCGACGCCGGTGCAGACGGAAGCCTCCGACGCCACAACGACGCAACCGCAAGGCGAGGCTGCCGCCGGGGCGACAGCCGGCGTGGACAATCTTCCCTCTTCGGAAAGAGACGCCAGCCGACGCGCCATCGACGCGTTGATGCGCGTGGTGCGTCCCGTCTCGTTAACCCCCGAGGCCGCGTCGGAGATCGAAGCTTCACCGGGCGGCGCGGCGATCGTGCTGCCGACCGCCACGCCTGTCCTCGCGGCGTCGCCGACCGCCACGCCCACGGCGACCTCGCCGTCCGAGGCGCCTTCGTCGGTCGGCGCGGCGACAATGGAAGCGACTGCGCCGGTGACGCCTACGCCGCTTTCAGTCTCAGCGACGCCAGAAGCGGCTGTGACGCCAATCGACGTGATCGCCGAGCTCAACGCGCGTCTGCCCGCAATCCTGATGGGCGCAATTGTGGTGTTCGGCCTGGTCGTTTTGGCTGCAGGCGTGTCGATCCTGCGCGGACCGCGAGATATCTAAGCCTCTGAGCACGCTGAGCATTTGTATGATGACGCTGCGAGAATTGCTGAACACGCTCCCTGACGCAGAGCTTTCTTTTTCCGAAAAGGCGTCGAATATCGCAATTGAGGGCGTCACCGCCGACAGCCGGCAGGTGCGTCCGGGTTCGCTGTTTGTGGCCGTGCCGGGCGTTCACAACGATGGCCATCGTTTTATCCCCGCAGCGATCGCACAAGGCGTCGCAGCGGTGATCGGCGAACGCCCTCTTTCTGAAATCATCGACGCCGAAGCGAACGGCTTAGGGCGCACAGTTCCTTATCTGCGCGTGCAGAACAGCCGTCGCGCCCTGGCCTTCGTCTGTGCGGCGCTGCAAGGTTTTCCGAGTCGGCGCCTCACCGTCGTGGGCGTCACCGGCACCGACGGCAAAACGACGACCTCCACCATTCTGGAGTCAATCCTGCGCGCGGCGACGGCGACGACAGAGGCGCCCGCCGGGGCGGTCGGCGTGATCACCACCGTGGGCGCGCGCATTCGAGGAGAGGAGATCGACACCGGCCTGCACGTCACCACGCCGGATGCGCCCGACGTGCAGCGTTTTCTGCGCGCCATGGTGGACGCGGGCTGTCGCTATGCGGTGGTCGAAAGCACGAGTCACGGCCTGCATCAGCAGCGCGTGGCGGCCGTCGACTTTGATGTGGCGGCGGTGACCAACATCACCCACGAACATCTCGACTATCACGGCACGCGTGAGGCGTATGTGGCGGCCAAGGCGCTGCTCTTTCGTGCGCTCTTTGCCTCTTCCCCCAAGCCGGGCGCACCGCGCGCGGCGGTGCTCAACGCCGATGACGCCGGCAGCTACGACGCCCTGCGCGCCGCACTGGCCGAGGAGATGGAAAGCAGCGCCCTGGACGTTGCGATCCGCAGCTACGGGATCGCCGGGCGCTCTCCGCATTCCTTAGACGTCGCTGTAGAAAACATTGCTTATGACGCCGACGCCACGCGCTTTGACCTGCGCTGGTGGGGCGGCCGTTTCCCGGTCGAGTCGCCGCTGATCGGCGAATTCAATGTGTACAACGCCGCGTGCGCGGCGACGGTTGCGCTGGCGCTCGGCATCCCGCCTTCGGCGGTGCAGCGCGGGGTGAAGGAGATGCCGCCCGTGCCGGGGCGAATGGAGCGCATCGACGTCGGTCAACCCTTTCTGGCCATCGTCGATTTTGCGCACACGCCGGTGAGCCTAGAGCGGGCGTTGACTACGCTCCGGCCGCTCGTCGGGCGCAACGGAGAGGGCGGCCGTTTGATCGCCATCTTCGGCTCGGCGGGGCTGCGCGACCGCGAGAAGCGCTATTTGATGGGGCGGGTCAGCGGTCAGTTGGCGGACTACACCATCATCACGGCGGAGGATCCGCGCACCGAGGACCTGGAGGAAATCTGCCGGGAAATCGAGCGCGGAGTGCGCGAGTTCGCAGGGCCGGACCGCTATGTCATCATTCCTGACCGCAGCGAGGCGATTCAAGCCGGCGTGGAGATGGCGCGAGCAGGAGACGTGGTGGCGGCCTTTGGCAAGGGACATGAACGCAGCATGTGCTTTGGCGAGATCGAATATCCATGGAGCGACCAGGAGGCGATGCGGGCGGCGTTGCAGCGCTGCGCCGATCGATGGCAACGCGAAAGCGTGTAGCGCCAAGACCGGTGGAAACGCCGCCGCATGCACAGCGCATGCGGCGGCAGTTTATTTTTGCGCCCTCTTCAGATTAGCCGTGCACCTTCTGCAACAGATCGGCGACGATGGCCTCGGCGGGCGCAGGCAGCATCGCTTCCTGGAAGCCGAGGATGCTCACCAGCGGCGTCTCCATGATGAAGCCGGTCATGTCCATGCCGATGCCGCCTTCCTCTTCGCCGCCCCCCATCGCAGCGCGCATTTGCGCCATCATCTGCTGGAAGAACGGCTCGAAGACGGCGCGGCCACGCGGGTCCTCCAGCCATTCGCGCACGGTGGATTCGCGATTGAGCAGGCTGGGCAACTGCAGCGTCGATTGCAGGGTCACCGTCGCCTGGGCGCGGATGTCCGCCGAGGACGCGCCGATCAGCAGGTCAAACTCGCCGTCTTCGGTCACCCATTGCTTATGGCCTGGATGCCAGAAGGCGAAGGCGCGAAAGTCAAGCGGGATGGTCACCGTCTTCGTCTCGCCCGGCTGCAGCTCGACCTTGGCGAAGCCCTTGAGTTCCTTAGGCGGACGCTGCAGCGAGCAGCGGCGGTCGCGCACGTAGACCTGCACCACCTCCTTGCCCGCCCTCCTGCCGGTGTTCGTCACATCGACGCTGAGGGTGACGCCGTCCACGTCGCGGAAGGTCGAGGCGGAGACGCGCACGTTGCTGTAGGCGAAGGTCGTGTAGCTGAGGCCGTGACCGAAGGGGAAGAGGGGAGCCACCTGTTTTGCGTCATAGTAGCGATAGCCGATATACAGCCCTTCACCGTAACGCACCTGGCCGTTTTCGCCGGGGAAATTGAGATGAGCAGGCGTATCCACCAACCGCACGGGGAACGTTTCGGCCAGCTTGCCGGAGGGATTGACGACGCCGTACAAAATATCGGCGATGGCGCCGCCGCCCGCCTGCCCCATCATCCACGCCTCCAGCACCGCCGCCACGCCCTCGATCCATTCGCTCATGACCACGGCGGAGCCGTTGTGCAAAATGACGACGCACCGCGGCTGCACGGCGCTCACCGCCTGAATCAGGGCGACCTGCTGGCGGGTGAGGTCGAGGTCGGCGCGGTCATATCCTTCGGACTCCTTGTACGAAGGCAGGGCGATGTAGAGCAGCGCCACTTCCGCCGCCTGCGCTGCGGTCACTGCCTCGTCGATCAGCGCCTGGTCGAAGCTGTCGTCGGCGGGATAGCCGGGGCAGTAGGTGAGCACAGCGTCGCCCGCGCGCGCTTGCAGCTCGTCGAAAGGGCTGTCCACCTGTGTGGGGTTGATATGCGAGCTGCCGCCGCCCTGGAAATGCGGCTCCTTCGCCGCACGGCCGATCACGGCGATGCGCTGGGGATGGATCAACGGCAGGATGCCGTTGTTCTTGAGCAACACCATCCCTTCCGCCGCCACCCGCCGCGCCAGCGCATGATGGCCGGCGACATCGAACGATCCACCTTTAGGCGTCTCCGCCGCACGGAAGACGATCTGCAGCACCCGTCGCACCGCTTCGTCGAGCACGGCTTCATCCAATTTCCCAGACTTCACCGCGTCGATCACCGCCTGGGTGCGGTGCGGCCTGGGGCCGGGCATCTCCAGGTCCAGGCCGGCCTGCAGCGCCTTGACGCGGTCGTGCACGGCGCCCCAGTCGGAGACGACGAGACCTTCAAACCCCCACTCCTCTTTCAGGATTTGCGTCAACAATTGGGGGTGTTCGGAGCAATAGGTTCCGTTGAGTTTGTTGTAGGCGCACATCACCGTCCAGGGGCGCGCTTGTTTGACCACGCGCTCGAAGGCGGGCAGGTAAATTTCGCGCAGCGCGCGTTCATCGACGACGGCGTCGATGCGCATGCGCTGCGTCTCCTGGTTGTTTGCTGCGTAGTGCTTGAGGGAGGTTCCCACGCCCTTGCTCTGGACGCCCTGCACCAGGCTGGCGGCCAGCTCGCCGGCGAGGAAGGGGTCTTCGGAGAAGTACTCGAAGTTGCGACCACAGAGCGGCGTGCGCTTCATGTTGACGCCCGGCCCCAGCAGCACGCCGACGCCGAGCGCAATCGCCTCTTCGGCCAGCGCCTGCCCCATGGCGTACAACAGCTCGCGATCCCACGTCGACGCCAGCAGCGCCGCCGTCTGAAAGCAGGTGGCGGGCAGGCTCGGTGCGCCGAGCGCGTGCACGTCCGGCACGCGGCGCACGCCGTGCGGTCCATCCGACATGAGCAGCTCAGGAATGCCGAGCCGCTCGACCGGCGTCGTCGTCCATGCGCTGGCGCCGGTGACCAACGCCGCCTTTTCTTCAAGGGTCATCTGGGAAACAAGCGATGCAATGTCTTTCATAGGTTCTCGCTTTCGTTTGTGATGGATATTTTGTTAAAGTTTTTGAGTAAACTTTGGGCGATGCGCCGAAAATGGATTCCTCGGCAGAGATGCTTCATGAGATGAATGCACAACGCTGGGATGCGCCTCCAAAGTTTTGCGTTCTTTTTATGGTACACTGTTTTCGGTCTGTGTTGAAATATCCTTGCTGAGTTGTTCTGGCGTCATCATGCCACAAATCCGCCTTTTGTTTCACAAGAAAAAAGCGTCTCAAGAAAGGAACCGATTCAAATGACGCATCCCTTGGTGGAGCAGCTGCGTTTCACGCGCGGCGAGCTGCAGCGCGCTCTGACCGGCGTAAACGATGAGGAGGCGCGCAGACGCTTCTTGCCCATGAACTGCATCAGTTGGATCGTAGGTCATCTCGCCTGGCAGGAGCAGCGTTACTGGCTGCGTTTCGCCCAGGGAACCAAGCTGCGACCCGAATTGGACGCCGACTTTGCCTACGGACGGCCTGCCAGCGCGCCGCCGCTGGAACAGGTGTTGCAGGCGTGGCGCGAGGTGACCGCCGCCTCTGACCCCTGGCTCGACGGCGTCGCCACGCCGACGTTGACGGAGCCGTTCACCGTGCCGGGCTGGGGGATCACCACGACCTACGGCTCGCTGATGTTGCGCGTGATCTACCATTACTACTATCACATCGGCGAGATCATGGCGATCCGTCAGCTGCTGGGTCACACGGATCTGCCGGAGTTCATCGGCGACCTCGATCACAAAGCGCCCTATCGACCGGAGAAAGGACTTTCGCATGTCAGTGAACCGCCCGCCCGTAGCGCTTGAATCGACCGTAATTTCGCACGGCCTTCCTTACCCGCAAAATTTGTCTCTGGCGCGCGAGATGGAGAATATCGTGCGCAGTTACGGCGCCGAGCCGCGCACGGTGGCTATCTTAGGTGGAGAACTCCGCGCCGGCTTAAGCGACGAAGAGTTGCACCATCTGGCGACTGCAAGCAATGTGCGCAAGGTGAGCCGCCGCGACCTGCCGATCGTGGCGGCGCGCCGACTCGACGGCGCCACCACTGTGGCCACGACCATGTGGGCGGCGCACCGTTTCGGCATCGAGGTCTTCGCCACCGGCGGCATCGGCGGCGTCCACCGCGGGCGCGGGGATGATGTCAGCGCCGATCTGCAGGAGCTGGCGCAGACGCCCGTCGTGGTCGTCTGCGCAGGCGCCAAAGCGATCCTCGACCTGCCGGCGACGCTGGAGTATTTGGAGACTTTCGGCGTCACCGTGGTCGGCTACGGGACGGAGGAGTTCCCTGCTTTCTATAGCCGCAGCAGTGGACTGGGCGTGGATGTCCGCTGCGACGCTCCTGAAGAAGTGGCGGCCATCTGGCGCGCCAAACAGCGCCTGGGGCTGCCGGGCGGCCTGCTGGTGGCGGTTCCGGTTCCTGTTGAAGCGGAGATCCCGGCGGCGGAGATCGAGCCGGCGATCGAGCAGGCGGTGAAGGAGGCGGAGGCGCAACGCCTGCGCTCCGCAGAGGTGACGCCCTTTCTGCTCAAACGCATCGCTGAATTGACCGGGGAGCGCAGTTTGCAGGCGAATCTGGCGCTGTTGCGCAACAACGCCGGGGTGGCGGCGCAAATTGCTGTGGCGTTGGCGGGAAAGGGATAGCGTGTTGCGTGCTGCGTGTTGCGTAACAAAACCACGCAGCACGCAACACGCAACACGTTCAATCGGCGCTGGCGGCCGCCATTTCAGGGAGGGGGGCGCCGGATTGTAAGATCTGGAGGAACTCCTTGCGCTCCAGCACTTCTTTCTCTAAAAGCGCTTCGGCGACCTGAACAAGCTGGGCCTGACGAGCCTTGAGCACGGCGCGCGCACGGTCGTATGCTTCGCTGACGATGCGGCGCACTTCAGCGTCGATTTTGCGCGCCACATCTTCGCTGTAGGAACGCTGTTGGCCAAGCTCCAACCCCAGGAAGGGGTTGGAATCTCCAGAATTGAGCTGCAGCGGGCCGATCACGTCGCTCATGCCGAAGCGGGTCACCATCGCCTTCGCCAGCTTGGTGACGCGTTCCAGGTCGTTGGCGGCGCTGGTGGTCGGCTCTTCAAAGATCAGCTCCTCGGCGACGCGACCGCCCAACAGCCCGGCCAGGGTGTCTTCGTACTCGGCGCGGCTGCGCAGGTTGCGATCTTCTTCAGGCAAGGGCATCACATAGCCGAGCGCCTGACCACGGCTGACGATCGTGATCTTGTTCACGCCTTCGGTGTGCTCCAGCGCCTCCATCACGATGGCGTGGCCCGCTTCGTGATAGGCGATCACGCGGCGGTCTTCGGCGTCGAGCACGCGGCTGCGTCGCGCCGGCCCGGCCATCACGCGTTCGATCGACTCGATGAACTCCGACATGCCGATAGCGCGCTTGTTGCGCCGCGCCGCCAGGATCGCCGCCTCGTTGACCAGATTTTCGAGGTCGGCGCCCACCATGCCGGCGGTCTGCGCCGCAATCAGGCCCAGGTCAACGTCCGGCATCAACGGCTTGCCGCGCGTGTGCACCTTCAGGATCGCCTCGCGGCCGCGACGGTCTGGTCGATCAACCACAACTTTGCGGTCGAAGCGGCCAGGGCGCAGCAGCGCCGGGTCGAGGATGTCCGGTCGGTTGGTGGCGGCGATGATGACGATGTTGGTGTCGGTGTCGAAGCCGTCCATCTCGACCAGAATCTGGTTCAGCGTCTGCTCGCGCTCATCGTTGCCGCCGCCCAGCCCTGCGCCGCGGTGACGTCCCACTGCGTCGATTTCGTCAATAAAAATGATGCAGGGTGAGTTCTTCTTGGCTTGCTCGAAGAGATCGCGCACGCGGCTGGCGCCGACGCCGACGAACATCTCCACAAATTCGGAGCCGGAGCTGGCGAAGAACGGGACGCCCGCCTCGCCTGCGACCGCTTTGGCCAGCAGCGTCTTGCCCGTGCCGGGGGCGCCCACCATCAACACGCCTTTTGGAATGCGCGCGCCCAGCGCGGCGAACTTTTGCGGCTCTTTAAGAAATTCGACGACCTCCTGCAGCTCCTGCTTGGCTTCGTCGGAGCCGGCGACGTCTGCAAAGGTGACGGTGGGGCGGTCGGCGCCTTCCATTTTCCGTGCGCGGCTGCGGCCGAATTGCATGGCGCGATTCTGCCCACCTCCTCCCGCCTGACGCATGATAAAGATAAAGAAGGCGAAGACCAGCAGCATCGGCAGAATCATGACCAGCCAGCTGAAGATGGCTCCGCTGTTCGGCGCACTTTCGACCTCGATGGGCAGGGTCTGCAGGCGCTCCTCGCTCACGCCAAGCGCGCGCAAAGTGTCGAGCAGGCTCTGGTTGTTTTCTTTGCGCGTCTGAAGGCGTTGCGCGCTCGATTTCAGCTGGACGTAGACGGCGTCGCCCTGCACGAGAATGGAGCGCACGTCGTCGTTGTTGATGTGGTTCGCCACCTGGTTCAACCCCACCAGGTTGGCGGCGTCGCCCGAAGGAGCGAAGAGGAAGCGCGAGCCGATCAGCAGCAGGATCACGAGCACGATCCAGAACCAGCTTCGGCTCAGCCAGTTTCCCCCGTTTGAACCGGGCGGGGTGCGATGGTCAGAAGGTCGTTTGGGTGACGACATTTTTTGTCACTCGTTCAATCAGGAAACAAGTCCAAATCATCAAAGTCTCTATCAGCAGCATATCGACCCGGCGCTCTGGGGTCAGTAATTCGAGTTACGGGTTGATGCAGGCGATGGGCCGGTGATCCTGCTGTGCGCAGACGGTTCTCCTTGCGCGCAATCGCGCTTCTCTCAGTCCAGCGCGCTCAATGCTTCGCGCACATCCACGCCCACGCGATGGGTCTGCGCCCGATGTAGCGGCGGCAGCTCTGCGGAGCGGCGGGGGTCAGGCTGGGAAGCCTCATCGGGTTTGTCGCTGAGGCACAGAATTTGACAGTTGCGCGCCTTGAGCCACAGCGCCAACTGATACACTTCTTCTGTAATGGTGATTTCGTTGGCGAGAATCTCCTGGACGCTGCTGTCGTCCGGCATGTTGCCCATGTGCTCTATGGTGCTGATGAATTCCTGGCGGCGGAAGCGTTTGAAGGGCGTGGGATCGCCGATGCGCACTGCGCCGTTCACCGCTTCGTGCACCTCGCGCAGCGCCAGCCCGGCTGCGGGATTGATCATCAAGCGGCTATCCACCCAGCGGATAAATTGTTCGAAGTCCTCCAGGCTGTTGTTCTCCACTTCGTCGAGGAGTTCTTCAAAGCTGATGAGGCGCGTGTTCAGCACCATGCAGATATAGGCGAGGTAGTCCTGGTTGTCGGCGGTGAGGCGGTGGTAGCGCGAGCGGTTCAACTCGTTGTAGTGCTTCTCGAAGGTGGCCTGGTCGAAGTCTGGCCCCAGCACAGAATCCATCGTGCGATAAATGCCGGTCAGCCGGGCGCGATCGATGACTTTGTCGTTGCGCCCTTTGGCGCCCAGTGCAGTCTTGTCGATATCGACGACCACCGCGGTGCGTGCGTCGAGTTGAAAGCCTTGCGCCTTGAGCGCTCGGACCCAGTCGACGATGGCGGCCCAGCGATTGGCGATGGTGATGAGGTCCTGTTCCGTGCGGGTCGCCGGCGCTTCATCCGGCTTTTCGACGCCGATAAAACAGGCGCTGCGCCAGCCGCTGACCTCCGCCATGTTTAAAAACGCCTGACCATCGTTGAAGAGCGTGTCGCCTAGAAAAAGCAGCTCTTCCACCGGCGCGTTCATCCCTCGCACGGCCTGAATGCGCTTGATGAACCAGACGGCGGCGCGGGCGTAGTTCTTTTCTTGCTTGCGCGGAATCTGGTCGCTGCGCAATTCCATGTCATAGAAAGCCTGCTTGATCCCGGGTACGCGCTTGTCCAGCGGCTCGAGGTTGCGATAGATCACCCAGTCCTCGCAAAAGTCGGCCAGTGAGGCGCGTCCAAAGTTCTGGTACAAGAACGATTTCTCACCCTTGATCGCGGCGCTAGCTGATGGTAAAGGCACTGGAAACTCCTCTCAAAGCTCCTCAACCCGGTCACATTTGCAGCAGATGCTTTCGGGCTGGACGGGCGCCCGGCGTCGGTGCGCCTGTCCAGTCCCATTTTTTTAACATTTTACGCCATGACTGTCGATTCCGCCAACGCAGCAGCCGCTTGACCGAGGTATCCTTGCGCCACCAGCAGCTCGGCGTTCAACAGGCTTCCGCCGGCTGCGCCGCGGATGGTGTTGTGGCCAAGCGCCATGAATTTGTAATGCAGCAAAGGATCGGGGCGCAGCCGCCCTACGACGGTCGCCATGCCCGGCACGCTGCCCGCCATGCGATCAAGGCGCGGTTGAGGACGGTCGGGGCGCTCGTCGTAGAGGATGGCCGGCTGCGGCGCGCTCGGCAGACGCAACTGTTGGGGCAGCGGGTGGTAGGTGCGCCAGGCTTCGACGATCTCTTCTTGCGTCGGTCGCTCCTCGAACTCGACGCTGATCGCCTCGAGGTGGCCGTTGCGCGTCGGCACGCGGTTGCAGTGCGCGCTGATCACGATGTCGGCGTAGCGGATGCGCTGGCCGTCGAAGACGCCCAACAGTTTTTGCGGCTCCTTCAGCTCCATCTTCTCCTCTTCGCCGCCGATGAAGGGAATGATGTTGTCGAGAATGTCCATGCTGCTCACGCCTGGGTAGCCCGCCCCGCTGACCGCCTGCATGGTCACGACGAAGACCTTCTTGACGCCGAAACGCACATGCAGCGGATGCAGCGCCGAGATCATGTGCGTGGTGCTGCAGTTCGGATTGGTGATGATGCAACCGCTCCAGCCGCGTCTGTGCTTTTGCACCTCGATCAGCTTGAGATGCTCCGGGTTGACTTCTGGGATGAGGAGCGGCACGTCTTCGTCGTAGCGGTGATTGCGGGCGTTGCTGCAAACGACATAGCCCGCCGCAGCAAACTCCTCCTCGAGCTCGCCCGCCGTCTCGGAAGGCAAGGCGCTGAAGACGATCTGGCAATCGGGGCCAGGCTCGCACGCCAGCACCGGCATCTCGCGCACGGCCTCCGGCATGTCTCCGCGCAAATTCCAGCGGCAGGCTTCGACGTAGCGTTTGCCTGCACTGCGCTCCGAGGCAAAGAGCGCCGTAATCTCAAACCAGGGGTGCCCCTGCAACATCTGCACAAAGCGTTGTCCCACGGCGCCCGTTGCTCCGAGAACGCCGACCTTAATTTTGTTCATCGTTCTGCACTCCTACAGCGAAAAATGCTGATCTTGTAAATCCAACCATTCACACAACAATTTACGCACGCAACCAGTTTACGCACGCAACAAGGCCAGCTCCACGATGTCGCTCAGGACGCCGGCCGCCGTAGCGTCGACCCCTGCCCCGCGCCCCTGAATGACGAGCGGCGTCGGCTGATACCAGCGCGTGTGGAATTCGACGAGGTTGTCGGCCCCGCGCAGCTGCCCAAGCGGGCTGCTGGCGTCCACCGTCTGCGGCCCCACAGTGCAGCGTCCTTCGGCCACCGTCGCCACATAGCGCAGCACTCCGCCTTGCGCGGCCGCTTCCTCAACCAAACGCCGGAAATGTGCATCGAGCGAAGGGAGGGCCTCGAGAAACTCTGTCACCGACAGGGAAGCCATTTCCATCGGATAGAGGCCGGTGACGGCGACGTCCTCCAGCCCAAGACGCCAGCCCAGCCCGCGCGCCAGGATCAGCGCCTTGCGCGCCACATCGACGCCGCCCAGATCGTCGCGTGGGTCGGGTTCGGTGTAGCCGAGCCGATGCGCCTCGCGCACCACTTCGCTGAAAGGGCGCCCTTGTTGCAAGCCGGTCATGACGTAGCCCAACGTGCCGCTCAACGCGCCGGCGATGCGGGTGATTGCATCTCCGCTGGCGATGAGTCGATGGAGCGTGGCGATGACAGGCAACCCGGCGCCGCAGGTCGTCTCCCAGCGCGTGGCGGTGAGCTGACGCGGCGGGCGTCCGTTCACGGTGGCCCCGGCTCTGGTGAGCCGGTCGTACACCTCCTGTTCGATCGTCAAGGGTTTCTTGTTGGCGAGGACGACCCGATATCCGCGTTCCAGCGCTGCGATCAGCGCAGGGGCGGTCGTTTCGGTGGCCGTGCAGTCGACGACGATGGCGTTGGGTCGGCCGGCGACGTCTACAATGGCGGCGAGGTCTTGTTGCGGGCCGCCTTGCGCATAGTCGGCGAGCCGTCCGCCTTGCTTTTTGAAATCGATGATGTCGAGGAGGGTGACGTCTTCGATAGCCTCTCCTAGAGCAACAACGGCGCCATCCCGGTCACAGACCGCTGCAATCGGCAATTCCAGCTCGAACTCTGTGGCGTGGTGCGCTCGATTTTGCACGATCTGGCGAATCAGTGCGCTGCCAACCCCGCCCACGCCGAAGAGAATAATCGGTGCGTGACGCATGACACTCCAATAGATGAGATGTTTTGGACGTCTGTTTTCATTGCAACGTCTTCCATGAAACCGCTATGGATTTTACCATGAGGAGGGGAAACACAATAACCTGGTGGACAGGTCGCCACAAAAAAGTCCCGCCGATTTGGGTCGACGGGACTTTTTATGTTTTGAAAGTCCCGGCGGCGGGCGCCCCGGGTGCTTTCGGTTGGCCGGTGAGAAGGCACCGGCATCGGAACAACAGCGCATTTATACTATCGAATAAATTCCTGAAAAAATCGTGAAGAGAGGTTAAAGGTTTGATGAGAAGTTTACAATCAAAGTTTGCAATCAAAAGTGTGCGATCAAAAGTGTGTAATCAATTGTCTCGCAATTTTTTCAGAACGTCTGGCTGCTAGGCTGAGAAACGGCGCGACGCAGGGGAAACCCTGTGCGACCGTCCCAACGCTTACACGGCTCACCCATGTTCAATCGAGGAAGATTATGAACCGATCAAACGGCGATGCACCGTACTACAACCTCTACATTAATGGCCAGTGGCGGGCGCCGATCGCTGAACAATATCGTCCCACCATCGACCCTTCCACCGGTGAAACGCTCGGCATGATTGCCCAGGCGGACATCGAGGACACGCGGTTGGCGATCCGCGCGGCGCGAGAGGCGTTCGACGACGGCTATTGGCCCAGCATGGCGCCGGGAGAGCGCTCGCGGCTGCTTCATGCGCTGGTCGACGCCATTGAAGCGCGGCAGGACGAGATCGCAGACGCCGAGATGCGCGACGGCGGCTGCACCTGGCGCAAAGCGCACCTGCTCGACATCCCGGTGGGACTCATCCATTTTCGTCATTTCGCCAAGCTGGCCGATATGGAGCCGCTGGAGCCGGTGCCGCAGATTACCTTTCCGGCGCTTTCCTACAACTTCGTCCTCCGCGAGCCGATCGGCGTCTGCGGACAAATTATTCCGTGGAATTTTCCGTTTTTGATGGCGGTTTGGAAGATTGCGCCGGCGCTGGCGGCGGGCAACACCGTCGTCATCAAGCCGGCCACCTTCACGCCCTTGAGCCTGCTCAAGATGACTGAAATCATTCATGAGACCGGATTGTTGCCGCCGGGCGTGCTCAACGTCGTCACGGGGCCCGGGCAGGTGGTGGGGCCGGAAATCTGCACCAACCCGATGGTCGACAAGATCGCCTTCACCGGCAGCACCGAGGTCGGCCGCGAGATCATGCAGCAGGCGGCCAGCACCATCAAAAAGGTCACGCTGGAGCTTGGGGGCAAAAGCCCGAACATCATCCTGGAAGACGCCGACCTTGACCTGGCGGTGGACGGCAGCCTGTGGGCGACCTTTATGCACAATGGTCAGGCGTGCGAGTCGGGCACGCGGCTTTTCGTGCCGGCGAGCATCTACGATGAATTTCTGGAGCGGCTCGTCGACCGCGCCTCGAAGCTGCGGGTGGGGCTTTCCAGCAGCGGCGACACCGACCTCGGCCCGGTGATCTCAGCCGGCCAGTTGAGAACCATCGAGGAGTACATTCGCCTGGGCATCGAGGAGGGCGCCACGCCGGTGCTGCTCGGCAAGCGCCCCGAAGACCCGGAATTGCAAAACGGGTTCTTCATCACGCCGACCATTTTCACCGACGTCGACAACTCGATGCGCATCGCTCAGGAGGAAATTTTTGGGCCGGTGCTCTGCGTCATCAAATACGATGGGCTGGAGGACGCCATTCGCATGGCGAACGACACCATCTACGGCTTGGCGGCGGGCGTATGGAGCCGAGACATCGAGACGGCGGTCAGCGTGGCGAAGCGCATCCGCGCCGGCACGGTATGGATCAACGACTATCATATGATCAACGCCGAGGCGCCCTTTGGCGGCTACAAGCAGAGCGGCATCGGCCGCGAGCTGGGAACCTGGGGGTTGAAGGAGTATCTGGAGATTAAGCACATTCACGTGCCGCTCAACAACGAACGCAGCGGCAAATTCTGGTTCGATATCGTCGCACCGCGGATGTCGGAGTAAAATCCTCCGATTTCCTCTTATCAAAAAGCGGGCCTCTCCTCGGAGACAGCCCGCTTTTTTAGCTTAAGAGCCTCCCAGTTGACACGACCTTCTTGACGAAGTCCAGCATCTGCCCGCCCGACGTGCGGCTCACCTTGGCGTCGTAGGCGTAGCTGTGACCCCCGCTCACCGCAGTCACGGCGTGCTTGTGCCCAGCGTCGTTTTGAATATAGTCACTTGCAGGGTCTGGCATAGCTGAATTTTAATACTTTTTTCTGGGTTGCAGTGATTGCATGTATCGCGGGAACCAAAAGAGTGAGATCAATCCAAAGGGAATTCCTCCTATGATTATACTTGTCGCTATACTTGTTAATCCGTAATCTAGCATTAACCCCCAGACGCCAAAAGTTCCGACTAATAGCCCACTTATAAACAATAAAAATTTCCATTTGCTCGAAAAAGGATAGTTTTTCTGAGCATGTTTCCAGTGTAGCCACCCTCCGAGGAAGCAAGTAGCAAGAAAAAGCATCCATTTAACCATTTGTATTAAGATTGGTTGCATCAGTTGTGTTCTCGAGGAACAACAAATGTATCCCAAGTCCATTGAAATACACTTGTGCCTAGACCAGTTTGTGGACTTCGAGTGACAACTCTTAGAGTTGGCACAGCTACTGCAACATCTAGCGCAGAGCTTTTCTCTTGGAGAGCATTCCATATAGTCCAACCAGCACCCACGGCGCTAAATCCGAAACTTGTAAAGCCGGCGACAGCGACACATGGGTTCGGGCCTGCCATGGCACACGTTACTGCCACCGCCGAGGAAGCCGTCGCCGCAGCGTCGAGCGCCTGCGTCACGCAGTCCTGGTGACGACAGTCGGGATACCGTTGGTCATAGACGCTGACGCCGTGCCGCCCCATATAGAAGGCGTTGTGGCCGGTCTCCCATGACCCCATGCGCGCCATCTGGGCAAAGGTGAGTTCACTCCACGCCTCGGCGTATCAGTAGTACAGCCCCAGCGCCGCCTCCTCCCGCTGCCCTGTGAAGCGATAAAGGGTCGGGCCCGCCGGTGCGCGTCAACTGCACCGCTAACGGCGCCGCCAGCCGCAGCGCCTTGCGCGCGCACCATGGAACAGGGGAGAATGGGAGGAAGTCGCACAGAGAGGATGCGCTCGCTCGTGGATGCCGCACCTGACACAAAGCGAGTGAAGCCCTAGGGGTAGCAGTGCAACTGGCAGGTCTGCGTCGTCGTGCTAATCGTATGACGACGCTAGGCCCCGGTTTGCTCTTCACTTCCTCCAGAACGACCGAAAACTTCATCTAAAAAGGTTTGCGCATCGAGACCGGCCTGCCAGCGTCGATGCCACTCTACATAATCTTCAAGTCGAGAGCGGGGTAAGGATAGGAAGCGAGCAGCTTCCACCGGCCCTAAAGCCTCTAACAGCGCCTCAATGCCTCGACGTACAACCATTTCTTCAGACAAATAGGTTTGAGAAGTCATCGTAGATCTTCCTTATCGCAATAGGCGGTCGGCGCACCGCACCAAACTCTCACGTCAATGTGCTGTAGTCGGCGAAGCAAACGGTCGTCCACCGTGATAAAATCGCTGCCGGACAGTTCAGCGAAAGCTACATGGGCGGCATCTGCAACTCCGATTCCGTATTGCAGCAACGCTTCCGTGCGTCGGCGCACCCGCAAGAGGTCAAGAGTCACCGCCGCGCCGAACATTTGCAACAAAGCCAACATATGTTCACGACGAGATAGGTCTGGATTCGCAGAAACCTCTTTCAAATGCACAGGGGAGACAACCATGCGAATCGTCTGCGCTCGCACGTGACTCAGAATCAACAGAATTGCATCTGTTTCCAGTCGAATACGCATCTGACTTTGGTCGTCGAAAGGTCGATTGAGCGCACATACGTCCAGGTAGACCTGCCGAGAAAGAACCGCCGCTCCTGTGTCGATATCCATCATGACTTGGTCTCCTGGCTGCCGATTGTACTATCGTTTCAGAGGAGAGACAAGCTGCAAGCAACCTGGAGCATTGCCCGCCTCCGGTACAATCGCATCCGGCGAGAGGAAGCGCCCCAGCGCCGGGTCATCCCAGCGGGCGTTGTAGAAGTACAGCCCCAGCGCCGCCTCCTCCCGCTGCCCCGTGAAGCGGTAGGTGGTCGGCGTCGTCCCCGACGCAAAGCGGGTGACGCCGAAGGGACGATAGCGCAGCTCGCCCGTCCTGGTCGTCCCGCTCACGGTG